>Ga0180432_10000158_pt1 | contig 107181 bp, 62 predicted proteins | sample SS_ome_10_FD_132414 | JGI IMG/M metagenome (GOLD analysis project Ga0180432, IMG submission 132414) | Hypersaline lake sediment archaeal communities from the Salton Sea, California, USA - SS_1_MS_2 metaG | ecosystem: Environmental > Aquatic > Non-marine Saline and Alkaline > Hypersaline >... | reverse complement strand
CTCCTCCGTGAGTGTGACGATATACCATTTTCTCATGATAGGCCTCCCTGCCTTGGTACCCCTTCTCACCATCGGCAAAGAAGCCTACTTCAGTCCATCAATTCTCGGGAGACAGAGCACTAGCACGCGCCCCGACACGAGCTCCTCCTCGGCGACACGGACGCGAATCAACGGGATCCTGCGTGTGCTCGCCTGGGCGTAGATGGCGTCGAGGTCGTTCATCTCCGGTTGGCCGAAGTCGATGCATCGCAGCGACGGGAGTTCCATCATCGATGGGATGAGGTGCTGGCCGTTCCCGCAGAAGTGGATGCCTCCGCCGTCCAGCGATCGCATCACACACTCGTCGTGCTCCGCGATTTGCTGGCGGTACATGTCGGCCGAAACGTTGACGGATGAGTCGCCGCGGATCAGGATGTTCCCGCGCATGGCCGTGCCGTGCTGGTGGGCGAAGCCCGGCTCGCTGTCGGTAAGCAGAGGTTGCAGATGCCGGGCGAAGCCGACCTGTGCCCCGGCCGCCATCGTCAGCATCTCGCGGACCCAATCGGGTTGCTCGTACAGGTCCACGAAGATCTCGCTGCCTCGGAGCAGTTCGACCGTGTCGAAGGGGCCTTGCAGGTCGGGCAGGACCAGCTTCACGGACCGCTTGACGTTCGGGAATCCCGCAAGCGCTTCATGATAGCGATGGTAGATGTCGAGGATCTTCGGGCAGAGGCCCCGGCCAAAGTCGAGCGGGTCGCAATCGCAGGCCCGTCGGAGCGTATCGGCATCGCCGAACGGCCGGACCCAGGGCGGATTGTCGTCGATCAGCTCGACCCGGCCGCCGAAGATCGAGGCCACGATGACCGTCCCGCAGTTGGCGCGGATGGTGTAGGGGAGGTCGTCTCCGATCCGGTCGTGAGCCAGGATGCTGACGCCGAACGCGGACACAAGCTCGTTGAAAAGCATCTTGTCCGGGTCGTCGAAGGCCTCGCGGTAGCGAAAGGGCCTGAATGGGCATTCAGGGGGTAGCGGGACCTCGAGGATCAGCGGCAGGCGTTCGACTGAATCATAGCTCAACGCGCGGACATGCAGCCCATGGATGCGCAGCTGTCGTTCGCAATCGAGCGTCCTGTCCAGGAGGGCCAGGAGTCGCTCAAGCTCTCCGTTCACGTCATCCGCTCCAGGCCTGCGCGGTCAGGGGATTGCCCATGCGCGTGAGCATTCCACACCGGATGACGACCTTACGTCAAGGAGAGATAGAATGCTATCGCGTCTTGGTCGTACGATGAGCGGGGAGTAACCGGCGGGGGAAGGGGACACGCCACTAAAGCACCCGAGCCGAAGCGGGTCGCGACTGGGCGCATCGCCCGGGAGTCGATGGGATGAACGAACCATCTGCAGCTTGAGGGCGCCGATGAGTTCTGGCGGCCTCGGCGACTACCACGGTGGCGGAATGAGGTTGTCTCCAAACCGATCGATCGGATCGAATCCCCGCTGTGCGAAGATCAGCTCGCTCATGTAGGCGATGATGGAGAACCACTCATTCCACTTGCTCTTGCCCAGCCCTTCCATTCTAAAGGCCTCCCTGCCTTCAGCGCGGAGATGGTCGGGCGGCATCTCGAACGTGGGCCAGGGGTCGCGAAGCAGGTCGGCGTGCCCATCGTAGTACGCCATGCCGCCCTTCTTCCACAGGAACGGGTCGAGGGCGGGGTCCATGTCCAGGATGTACCCCTCAGTGCGGTGGCGCCAATTGGCCGAAACGGGCGTGCCGTGGTAGACGCCAATGATGTTCTCCGCGTAGAACCCGTAGTCGGTACAGTTGTATGGCGCGCCATTGTTGCCGTAATAGCCGGCGGTAGCGACGTGCCGATCCCACTGCTCGTCGAGGACCATGGCGATCTGCGAGGGGGCATGGACCGTGCTGGGCTTCATGATGGGCCCATCGACGTCTCCCCACTCATCGCTGAAGGGCGGGTCCTGCTCGATCGGGATCGTCCAGTACCGGCACCATACCGCCCGCGTGTAGTTAAAGACGTTTTGCGTCTTGCTCGAATCGCCGACCCGCTCGAAGTCGGGACATTTGTACACGTTCGCGAATCTCGTATAGGTGAACAACGTGCCGCTCTCCGGGATCGCGGGAGGGTCGGGCCAATCCTCTTGTGAGGAGTAGCCGACCTGTGAAATGACGGCCTCGTGGTCTCCGGGATTGCCTCCGACGCTTTGCCAGTCGGCCAGCCAGGTCTCGTTGGGGTCGGGGATGTCGCTCCCCTCATACGTGTGCATCGTGGCGATGAACGGGGGGGTTTCATCATAGTCCTCGGCGTACATGAGGAACGCCTTGACCATCTGGGCGATCCGCGTCAGACACAGCGTGGAGCGCGCCTGCGCCCGCGCCCGGGCCAACGACGGGAGGAGGATGGAGATCAGCAAGGCGATGATCGCCACCACGACGAGCAGCTCTATGAGGGTGAATCCTCTTGCCCTCCGCCGCGAGCTCATGGACTGCGCTATCATAGCTCCGCTCCTTGGAAGAACTGGCCCACCACTACAAGATGTGCGGCCGTTCAGGCTTGACGTGTATGAGACAGAAGATGACAGCCCGACAGGACCTACCTAGCCTCTGTGCGCAACCTCTACCCGAACGGCCATGGCGCACAGGACCTGTCACTAGGCCCTACGCTAATGGCATTATAGGCCGTTGTCCCGGTTCGCCGCAATGCTCTGGCAGCGTTTTTTTTCAACGTTGCGCCCTCGGTTGCCGACTCATCGGACCTCACGATGCAGGAACGGCGCTCTGGCGTCCAGACCGCGGGCAGATGAGACGTGCATCCATTGTCAGGTGACGTGCTAGGCGAAAAGGGGACCGACACGGAGGCTCGGGCAGCAGGGCCTAACAGGTCCCTTTTTTTGCTATCGTGCCTCGTTTGGGGTAGAATACAAGTGGATGGAGGGCCCGGTGGATGGTCTAGGCCGATTGAAGCCGACACCATCTGGTCGGTTGTGGGGCCTGGGTATCACGCCGCCTCCCGGTGTAAGTCACGTCTCGGTTGACGCGCTGAAGCGAACTGGTAAGGAGTGAATCATGGGAAGGCACGCGCTTGTGGGCGTAGTCTGCGCGGTGAGTTTCCTCGTCCCGCCAGCGGCCATCGCGGACTACTATGACTGCTTCAACGACGGATGGTATGAGCGGGATCCCAACGATCCGCGCTACGATGCCAATTACCCCTATTGGACGGACCCCAACAACTGCGTCCTGTGGGACATCGACAACCCGGATTGGAACCCCGGGACGATCATCGGCGAGGCCTCGCTGATGACGGCCCAGGATGGGTGGCTGCGGACTTGGGCTGGGACGGTATGGTTCCCGTTCTGCGCCATCGCGGGCATGGTCGATGACGGGGACCCGGACCCCAATACGAGCATGACGCTCTATAGCGACATGGCGCCGCACTACATCGTGGCCAAGATGAAGGTGCCGTTCGACGACAAGGGTGAGATCGGCCTGTTCACCCACGCGGACCCCGTGGGCTGGCTGGGGTACTGTGCTACGGTGGAAAGCGAGGATGACAACCGGTACGCCCTTTACAGCGTCAACGCCGACGACTGGAAGGGGAAGGGGGGGTACGACCGTCCTGACCTCGACATGCTGGGCGGGTTCTGGATGGTCCTGCAGTGGGACGGCGACGGCGATCCGAACAACAGCTATCTCAGGACGGCGGCCTGGAACGGTGACAAGTTCGACTGGGACGGGGTCTGGGACATCGATCTGCATGTGCTGACGAACTGGGATCCGAATGAGATTGGCGGCGAGGGGCATCTCTATTGGGCGAGCGGGGAGACGGCCGTGGCGACGATCGGCGCCCCGGAGAATGGTAGCCCCAACATGGCCGACGGGAAGTTCGACTGCATCGAGGTGCGGTGGGGGACGTTCACGAACGTCTCGCACGCGCTCAGTCTAACGGTCACCAACGACCACATGGGATCGGTCCTGATCGATCCGGATCTGCTCGACGACTCCAACAACATCGATCCGAACTACTGGGATCCGACGGACTGGACCGCGCTGCGACGGTACACGAACGGGACGCAGGTGGTGCTGACGGCCCAACCGTTGAGTGGCAAGTCGCTCAAGCACTGGATCATCTGGGATCCCAATCACCCGGGCGACGCCAATTACGTCGCACAGGACACCAACACGGTCCTGTACCTGACGATGGACGCGGACTGGGTGATCGAAGCAGCCTTCAAGTGCGGCGGGAGCAGTGCGCTGCCTCCGATCGCGATGGTGCTTCTCGGCTTGACGCTGACGCTGATCATCCGCCGCATCCGATAGGGTTGGACGCGTGTGGTGTGCGTGGGAGGAGTGCGTTCGGCCCGAGAATATTGTGACATAGGAGGGCACGCGGTAAGAGTTGGGCCTGAATGTCCCCCGAGATTATTCTGTTGCCTCTGCTGCGCCGTACTGCATAGAATGTCTGCCTGGAGGATTGGGCAGTCGGTCCGGGCCCAGGACCCCAGCGACCGGGTGAGTGTCATCGCTGCGCATCTCGACTCACTGCCCTGGGAAGAAAATCACGTCTTGGTGATCATGGTCAAGCGAGCAGGAAGGAGGAACCCCATGGTGAGGTATGGTTGGATGATGGTTGCAGTCTGCGCACTGGGCATCGTCGCGCCGCCGATAGCCTGGGCGGACTACTACGACTGCTTCAACGACGGGTGGTACGAGCGGGATTCGAACGATCCGCGCTACGATGCCAACTACCCCTACTGGACGGACCCCAACAACGCGGTCACGTTCGACATCGACAACCCGGATTGGGAGGCCGGGACGGTCATCGGCGAGTCGTCTTACATGTCGGCGCAGGACGGGTGGGTGCGGACGTTTGCCGCCACGGTGTGGTTCCCCTTCTGCGCGTTCGCGGCCTCGGTCAGCGACGGTGATCCGGACCCCAACACGAGCATGACGTTCGGCAGCGACATGGCCCCGCACTACATCGTGGCCAAGATGGAGCCCAAGCATACCGACAAAGGCGAGCCAGGTCTGTTCATGCACGCCGATCCCGTCCAGTGGACGGGCTACGCGGTGACGTTGGAGCTGGACGGGGACCCGAAGTTGGCGTTGGCCAGTGTGAACGCCGACAGCTGGAAGGGGCATGGGCCTCAGACCCGGACGGATCTGGACGTCGAGAATGGATTCTGGATGGTCCTGCAGTGGGACGGTGATGGCGATCCGAACAATAGCTACCTGAAGACGGCGGCCTGGAACGGCGACAAGTTCGATTGGGACGGCGTCTGGGACATCGAGACGCACGTGCTGACCGCCTGGGACCCGAACGTGATTGGCGGCGAAGGGCATCTGTACCGGGGGGAGGGCGTGACCGCGATTGCGGTCGTCGGGGCCCCCGAGAATGGCAGCCCGAACTCGGCGGATGGGCGGTTCGACTTCATCGAGAACGGATGGGGGACGTTCACGAACGTCTCGCACTCGCTCAGTCTGACGGTCACCAACGACCACATGGGATCGGTCTTGATCGATCCGGATCTGCTCGACGACTCCAACAACATTGATCCGAACTACTGGGATCCGACGGACTGGACCGCGCTGCGACGGTACACGAACGGGACGCACGTGGTGCTTACGGCCCAACCGTTGAGTGGTAAGTCGCTCAAGCACTGGCTCATCTGGGATCCCAACCACCCGGGCGACGCCAATTACGTTTCGCAGGATACCAACACGGTCCTGTATCTGACGATGGACGCGGACTGGGTGATCGAAGCGGCGTTCAAGTGCGGCGGGAGCAGTGCGCTGCTTCCGATCGCGATGGTCCTGCTCGGGTTGACGCTGACGCTGGTAATCCGCCGCACCCGATAGTGCCGGACCGGCGAGGCGTGGACGGGGGGACTGTGCTTGACGCGAGAATACTGCGACACAAGGGGGCCGGCAGTCATACGCCTTTGTTAATATCCTCTGAGATTCCCCTGTTGCATCTTCTGCGCTCTACTGCATAGAATGTGCACATGGAGGATTGGGCAGAGGGTCTGGGCCCACGGGCCCCAGCGATTGGGTAAGCCCGTTCGCCGCGCATGTCGACCCGCTGCCCCGGGAAGCGAGTCACGTCTTGGTGATCATGGTCAAGCGAGCAGGAAGGAGGAACCCCATGGTGAGGTATGGTTGGATGATGGTTGCAGTCTGCGCACTGGGCATCGTCGCGCCGCCGACAGCCTGGGCGGACTACTACGACTGCTTCAACGACGGGTGGTACGAGCGGGATCCGAACGATCCGCGCTACGACGCCAACTACCCCTACTGGACGGACCCCAACAACTGCGTCCTGTGGGACAGCGACAACCCGGATTGGGAGGCGGGGACGGTCATCGGGGAGACGTCTTACATGTCGGCGCAGAACGGGTGGATGCGGACGTTTGCCGCCACCGTGTGGTTTCCCTTCTGCGCGTTCGCGGCCTCGGTCGACGATGGCGATCCGGACCCCAACACGAGCGTGACGCTCGGCAGCGACATGGCCCCTCACTACATCGTCGCCAAGATGGAGCCCTACCATACCGACAAGGGCGAGATCGGTCTGTTCATGCACGCCGATCCCGTCGCTTGGATGGGCTACTGCATGACGCTGGAGCTGGACACGGACCACCCCCTTGCGTTGGCCAGTGTGAACGCCGACAGCTGGAGGGGGCGCGGAAGTCAGTCCCGGATGGACTTGGACGTCGAGAATGGATTCTGGATGGCGCTGCAATGGGTCGGTGATGGCGATCCGAACAACAGCTACCTGAAGGGGGCGGCCTGGAACGGCGACAAGTTCGATTGGGACGGCGTCTGGGACATCGACGTACACGTCTTGACCGCCTGGGACCCCAATGAGACCGGGGGTACTGGACACGTGTACTGGGGCGAGGGCGTGACCGCGATTGCGGTGATCGGGGCCCCCTAGAATGGCAGCCCGAACGCGGCGGACGGGCGGTTCGACAACATCGAGAGCGGATGGGGGACGTTCACGAACGTCTCGCACGCGCTCAGTCTGACGGTCACCAACGACCACATGGGCAGCGTGGCGATCGACCCGGATCTGCTCGACGACTGCAACAACATCGATCCGAACTACTGGGATCCGACGGACTGGACCGCGCTGCGACGATACACGAACGGGACGCAGGTGGTGCTGACGGCTCAACCGTTGAGCGGCAAGTCGCTCAAGCACTGGCTCATCTGGGATCCCAATCACCCGGGCGACGCCAACTACGTCTCGCAGGACACCAACACGGTCCTGTACCTGACGTTGGACGCGGACTGGGTGGTCGAAGCGGCCTTCAAGTGCGGGGGGAGCAGTGCGCTGCCTCCGATCGCGATGGTGCTGCTCGGGTTGACGCTGACGCTGATCATCCGCCGCATCCGATAGGGTTGGACGAGTAAGGCGTGGGTGAGGGAACGGCGTTCGGTCCGGAAATACTGTGACATAGGACAATAAAAGATAATATATAAGCTTTAATATCCCCTGAGATTATTCTGTTGCATCTGCTGTGCCCTACTGCATAGAATGTGCAAATGGAGGATCGGGCAGTCGGTTTGGGCCCAGCAGGCCCCAGCGACCGGGCGAGTGCCTTCGTTGCGCATCTCGACCCGCTGCCCCGGGAAGAGAGTCACGTCTTGGTGATCATGGTCAAGCGAGCAGGAAGGAGGAGCCCGATGGTGAGGTATGGTTGGGTGATGGTTGTAGTCTGCGCCCTGGGCATCGTCGCGCCGCCGACGGCCTGGGCGGACTACTACGACTGCTTCAACGACGGGTGGTACGAGCGGGATCCGAACGATCCGAGCTACGATGCCAATTACCCCTACTGGACGGACCCCAATAACTGCGTCCTGTGGGACATCGACAACCCCGACTGGGACGCCGGAACGATCATTGGCGAGGCGTCGCTGATGACGGCCCAGGACGGGTGGCTGCGCCAGTGGGTTGGCACGGTGTGGTTCCCGTTCTGCGCAATTGCGTCCATGGTCGATGACGGGGATCCTGATCCCAACACGAGCATGACGTTCTACAGCGACATGGCGGCGCACTACATCCTGGCCAAGATGAAGGTTCCCGACGACACCAAAGGCGAGATCGGCCTGTTCACGCACGCGGACCCCGTTGGCTGGATGGGATACGCGGTCACCATCGAGATGGATGGCGACAAGCCCTACCGGCTGGCCAGCGTGAACGCCGACGACTGGAAGGGCCGCGGGAGCGTGAACAATCTGCCCCTGGACTACCTGAACGGGTTCTAGATGGTCCTGCAGTGGGAGGGGGACGGCGATCCGAACAACAGCTACTTGAAGACCGCGGCCTGGGACGGTGACAAGTTCGACTGGGATGGCAACTGGGACATCGAGGTTCATGTCCTGACGGCATGGGACCCCAACGAGCTCGGCGGTCAGGGCCATCTCTACTGGTCGGCAGGAGAGACGGCCGTGGCGTGTGTCGGCGCGCCCCAAAACGGCAGCCCGAATGCGGCGAACGCGAAGTTCGACAACATTGAGGTCTCTTGGGGGACCTTCACCAACGTCTCGCACTCGCTGAGCCTGACGGTCACCAATGACCATATGGGATCAGTCCTGATCGATCCGGATCTGCTCGACGACTGCAACAACATCGATCCGAACTACTGGGATCCGACGGACTGGACCGCGCTGCGACGGTACACGAACGGGACGCAGGTGGTGCTGACGGCCCAACCGTTGAGTGGCAAGTCGCTGAAGCATTGGCTGATCTGGGATCCCAATCACCCGGGCGACGCCAACTACGTCTCGCAGGACACCAACACGGTGCTGTACCTGGCGATGGACGCCGATTGGGTGATCGAAGCAGCCTTCAAATGCGGTGGGAGCAGCGCGCTGCCTCCGATCGCGATGGTGTTGCTCGGATTGACGCTGACGGTGATCATCCGTCGTCTGCGATAGGGGAGCCTGGACAACGTCGCGTAGGGTCCACCGCCTGGACCTTTCAGCGGGGCGGGTCGCTTTGACCCGCCCCGCTTTGTTTGTCATGGGGTGGCCCGGGGGCGGAGCCCCGGGCTCGGTTGCGTCGTGGGTAGATAGGGGGGCTGCTTGGCCTCGTATTGCTGCAAGCGTTGGTGGATCCTTCCTGCCAGGTCCCTCGCCCCGGCAGATGAGGCCAGGGCGATGGCCCGCCGGGCGGTGGCGACGGCGTCCCCGAATCGACCCGCTGACGCGTACGCCGCGGCCAACGTGTCCAGGAGCGCAGGGGCTCTGCGGCCCGTGAGTTCGCAGGCACGTTCGGCCAACGTGATTGCCCGGTCGGGATCGCGCAGGTCGGCGTCGGCGTGCGTGGCGAGAATCCGAGCCAGGGCGTTGAGCGGGCCAGGCGCGTCCGGACGAAGTCGGACGGCGTGGTTGAGGCGGTCGATGGCCTCGGGATACCGGTTCTGCAGGACCAGCGCGGTGGCCAGGTTCGCGTGTGCGGGTGCGTAGTCCGGCGCGAGTCGTACCGCCGCGCGGAAGTGAACCATGGCTTGCTCGAGCCGGCCCTGACCGGCGAGCAGCGAGCCGAGATTGCTGTGCGCCTGCACATGGCTGGGATCCTGACGCAGGGCTTCGGTCAGCTGTCCGATCGCCTCTTTGACGTTCCCCTGTTTGATTAGCGCAGCCGCCAGGTCGCGGCGGGCTTCGGCGGAATCCGGTCGGAGTCGGACGGCGGTGGCGTGTTTGTCCACGGCTTCGTCGAACTTGCCCAACTGGAAGAGCGCCTTGCCGAAGTTGTTGTAGGCCTCTGCGTAGCCGGGCCAGGTTTCCAGCGCCTTGACGAAGTGGGGGATGGCCTCGGTCGCCCGGCCCTTCTTGACCAGCGCGGCGCCGAGCAGGTTGAGCGCATCTGGATAGTCGCGCTTCAGATGAAGCACTCTCTTGTAGTGCGCCATGGCCAGGTCGACTTGGTCGCGAGCGTCCAGGATCATCCCCAGGTTGAGGTGGGCGATCCAGGCGCTCGGGTTTCGATCGATCGTGTCGCGCCAGAGCGTCTCGGCGTCTTGATAGGCGTAACCGCGGTTCCAGACGAGCCCGCCCAGCGCCGCTAGCAGGATTGCAGAGGTCGGGATTCCCACGGCTTTCCGTCGTGGGCCAAGACGCGCCGAGACCCGCACGACGCCGGCCGAGAAGAGCGCGATCAGACCGATGCTGGCCAGGTACTGGAAGTGGTCGGCCACGTAGGAGAAGAGCATGGGGTAGACGTTGAAGAAGCCCAGGGCTGGCGTCAGCGTACCTGCGAAGACGAGGACCGCAACGAGGGGCCCCTTGCCGATCTGCCGACGGCGCAGCCACAGGAGGACCATGACCACCAGGGCCGCCAACGGAAACAGCCACTGCGGCCACGACGCGACGTCGACCACCCAGCGGGGGTAGATGAAGATCAGCTCATGGGGCCAGACTAGCTTGCCGGCGTAGAACCAGAGCACCCGCCCGGCGACGAGGCAGCGTCCGATGAATGGGAGCGACCATTCCTCGCCCATCGCACCGACCTGAGTTCGCTCCATCCACACGGTCGCCAACCCCAACGCCGCTCCTGCAGCGAACAGCGGCAGAAGCGGCACGATGTCCCGCCAACTCAGCCGGTCTCGTTTCCACCAGATCAGCAACAGCAGGGCCGCCGGCAGCGAACAGGTCACCGTCTTGCTGAGCAGCGCGAGCAGATAGAGGATCACGGCCAGGACGTAGAACCGCCACTGGACGCCGCGCGTGTCCCCAGCGTGTCCGGATGCCGTTGTGTCGCCGGGCAGATTGAAGCGGAGGTACGCCAACATGGCGGACAGGTAGAAGGCGGCGGACAGGACGTTCTTGCGCTCGGTGATCCAGGCGACCGACTCGACGTGTACCGGATGTAGCGCGAAGATGGCCGCTGCCAGCCATGCGCCTGGCACGGAGAGTCGCCGCAGCACGAACCACAGCAGGACGGCGTTCACGGCGTGTAGCAAGACGTTGGTGACGTGGTAGCCGAGCGGGTGAAGTCCCCACAGATGGTACTCGACCCAGAAGCTGGTGAAGACCATGGGATAGTACTGGGTCGTGATGGGGTAGTAGGTCTCGTCGGCCCACAGCGCGCCCCAGATCCGTCCCAGCCCCTCGACATCTCGTAAGGTGATATTCGCCAGGACGTGGGCGTCGTCGTCCCAGACGTAGCCGCCGCGCATGGCGGGGATGTAGGCGACCAGCGTCATGGCGACGAGGAGCATCGCCCAGAGGACGGATCGCAGTTTGGTGCACTGGGCGTCCACTAAGGTCTGCCCTCCTTGGAGGGGGAGGTTGGCTGGGGACCTGGCTGGCGAGGCATGCGGTAGGCCTGTCCTGACTGATATAACTGCAGCCGCTCGCGGATTTGCGCGGCCAGGCCCTGTGTCCCTCGCGCAGACGACGCCAATGCGAGCGCCCGCTGCGCGGCGGCGACGGCGTCGTCGAAACGGCCCGCCGCGGCATAGGCGGCCGCCAGCGTGTCCAGCAGCAGGGGGTGTCTGTGGTTCGTCAGCGTGCAGGCACGTTCGGCAAGTGCGACGGCCGCGGCCGGCCTGGGAAGGTCGGGACCCTCGTAGGTCGCGTAGATCCAGGCCAGACTACCAAGCGGACCGATCCAGTTCGGCCTACAACGCAGCGCCTCGGCGAGATGCCGAATGGCCCGGTCGACGTCGCCTTTCTGAAGAAGTGCCCCAGCGAGGTTGTTGTGGGCGTTCGGCAGGTTCGGGTTCAGACGCACCGCCGCGCTGAGCTCCTCGATGCCTTTGTCAGATTTGCCCTGGGCCAGCAGGGCAGTTCCCAGGGCGACCCGGGCCTCGGCAAAACGGGGATCGAGCCGCACGGCTTTGGAGAGTATTGCGACGGCCTCGGAGGCCCTGTTGGTCTTGATGAGGGCGACCCCGAGGTTGCCAAGCGCCTCGGGGTAGTCCGGCTTGATCTGGACGGCCCGCTCGAGGTGCGCGATGGCCCGATTGAGTCGTCCGCGCTTGCCCAGGGCGGTTGCGAATCGTGTGTGCGCCTCGGCCTTGTTCTTGTGCTGGCGAATCGCCGCGGCGAAGCACCGAACCGCCTCGTCGATCTTGTCCTGCTCTGCCAGGGCAATGGCCAGGTCGACCTGGGTCTCGCTCGAACCGGGGTTCAGCTGCAGGGCCTTCGTGAGTGAGACGGCGGCCTCGGCAGGCCGGCCGACCTTCAGCAACGCAGAACCGAGGTCGCTATGGGCCTTGGCGCGGTTGGGCTCCAGCCGGATCACCGTCCGCAACTCCGACAACGCGCGATCCATTTGGCTGCTACGCGTGTAGGCGATGGCCCGCTGCTGATGCCATCGGCCAGGCTCCGGTTCGTAGCCGACCAGGGAGATCCTGGCCAGCGCGTACAGCCCCGTCCACGCGAGCACACACAGCGCAGTCATGTGATAGCGTCGATTGCGACCATACTGAACGGCGCGAGATAGGCCGTACGCCCCGAGCAGCAGAAGCACCGGTACGACAGGCACGCGGTACCGAGTGGAGATCGTGAACGGCAGAAATGACGCGGTGTAAGCGGCCAGGTAGAGCAGGAGGAGGAGGGAGACATGGCGTTGCTTGGCGTGGGCCTCCCGAGCGTCCTCGGTTCTGTGTCCAGCTCGCCGAAGGTCGCATGCCAACAACGCTGCCCCGAGCACGGCCATCGCCAACACAGCGGCGAACCCACCGGGCAGGTGTCGCAGCACGGTCGACTCCTTCCGGGCGTAGTGGAGCTCCTTGGTCGCGTCGCGCTCGATCGGCCCCCACAGGACCGCCACCTTATCGCCCATCAGACGAAGCCACTCGAGCGGGTGGGCGCGGACGTAGGCGAGCGCTTGCTGTGCGAAGTAGCGTGACACTTCGGAGCGCTTCAAGGGCCTTCCCAGTTTCTTCTCGAGTCCTTCGACGATCTTCGGGTAGTCGTAAGTGGTCCAGCCATCCATGCCGGCAAGATCGGGCAGATCCGGGATGAACCCGAACTCCGTGGCGCTGGTCGCCGGGTTGTTGCCGCAGAGCAGCGTCACACCGGCGTTGCTGGAGATCAGGACCCACTCGCCCGAGACCGCGTAGTTCCTGATCGTCACTGGCAAAACGGCGGCGGTCGCGCCGACGAGGAACCCGCTAACCGCCTTGGCGTATCCCCGGAGGCTCCAGCGGCCCCGGCCAATCCACCAGAACCATCCCAGGACGAAGGGAACGAACACCAGGATGTTCGGCCGGATCACGGCGAATGCCCCAAGAAGCACGCCCGCCAAGATAGCCCGCCAGAAGCCACACGCTTCGACGCCTCGCGCAAGCGCCCACAGCACGGCCAAGCCCAGAAACACGAGCAGGGACGGAGCGTGCAACTCGCCTTCGTAGAAGATGAACACCCAGTAGAGCGACATGAACAACGCGAGAAGCACGCCGACTACCGACCCGAACCATCGCCTACCCAGACAGTAGGCGAGGATCCCGCTCAGGATTCCGATGCACATCTGGACGATTCGCACGGTCAGGTAGCTCGAGCCGAACAGCGCGTAGACGACGGCCAGGAAGTAGGGGTATCCAGGAGGCCGGAAGTACGTGACATTCGGGATGTCAAGCGCTTCGTCCCTGTTGATGGGCTTCCAGTTGCCCGTGAGCAGGCCGCGGGCCCAGTCATCCTGGTAATCCGAGTCGATCATGGTGGGGTAGTAGAAGTCCGGCGCGTGGACGATCTCTAGGAGATACGCGGTCCGTATGCCAGCGCCGAGGATCAGAACAGCGGCCAGCGCGGCAAACCGCGACGAGAGCATGCTGCGCCACCCGCGCTGCCTCAGCTCTGTCTGACCGGGAGGCATCGCTCTGATCCGTCCCCTGAATCTGCCGTGCCGGCGCCGGCTAGCGCCGCTTGACCCACGTGAGCCGCGTGACGCGGATGCCCTTGAGGCTCGGCAGCAGGCAGGCGATGTAGTACTGCCCCTCGTGCAGGACGATCTCCGGTGCCGCCACCGGCAGCGTGCCGACGAAGTGCTTGTCCGTGTTGATCCCGAAGTCCATCGGGTCGGTCGCGTGGTAGATGTTGGTCAGCGCGTCCTGGCCGTATCGCTGTGTTCGGAACAGGACGTACTGACCCGGCGCGGGCGCGACCACGTGAGGACACTCGGCTGAGCAGAAGCCCGTGCCGCTCTTGCCGCCCATGCCCACGATCCTCGACAGGGCCCAGTTTCGGGTGTCCGTCGACGTGCGGCAGAAGATGGCGCCCTCCTTCTTCGGCGTGCCCGCCGTGTAGTAGCAGTGCCACCGGTCGCCGATGCGGATGACCATCGGGTCTCGCGTGTTGGCGCCGACGCCTTCGGTGAACATGCCCGTGCGTCGGTTGGGGTTGACGCGCCGACGGAAGGTCTTGCCGTCTCGGCTCGTGGCGCAGCAGATGTTCTCCCAATCGCCGTAGAACATGTGGTAGACCCCGCCAATCAGGACGACGTGGGGGGCCTGGAGCCCGCCTTTGGTCTCGCCGTACTTGAGCTCCGCCTGCATGGCGATGCCCTTGGGGGTCCAGTTCTCGTCAGTGAGGCGCTTGCCTTCCCAACGATGAAGCAACCGCCCCGTGCCCCCGCACTTGGTGCCGCGGATGCAGGACCAGAGCTGCCATGTCCCGTCGGCAGCCTGCCAGACGGCGAAGTCCACGGGCTGCTGCTTGTCGCCGGTGAGCTTCCCCAAGTCCGGGTTGCCCGCCACCGTCCACCACGCCCCCTCGATCTCCGGGACCATCACGTCCTCCCCACTAGACGGTGCGCCAGCCGCAGCAGCCAATCCGACGAACGCCCACAGCGCCCATGTCTGTCTCATCTCGCGCGTCTCCCGTTGCCCCGCATGGTAGCTGGATGAACATACCCGTCGCCTCGTGCAGAATCCAGCCCGCTCGCCACTGGGACAGGGCGCAGATCTGTCGGCGAACGGTTGGCCCGGCCGGGGCGTTGCGGCTATGATGTCGACCTGCCGGTCTTGGGGCCGGTCCGATGCGCGAATGCGTCTTTGCGCTCTGATCACCGACACGGGCTTGCGAGGATTATAGACCGATGAAAGTAGGGATCACTGGCATCATCACACCTGCAGAGTGGACGTTCGAGGAGCTGCTCGAGAAGATCAAGGCGGCGGGGTACGAGTCGCTGGAGATCTACATCCGCGACGAGGGCCAGATCACGCTTCGGACGGCCGAGGCGGACCTGCAAGCTCTGGCGCGACGGGCGGCGGACGTGGGGATCACGCTCGAATCGGCCTGTCCGTCCTTCAGCAGGGACCCGCGCGACCTGATGACCGACGATGCCGCCGCCCGCGCCAAGGCCATCGATACGTGGCGGCGGTGCATCGATCTGGTTCAGACGATGGGGATCGACACGATCCTCGTCGTGCTGGGCAGCCTACCGCCCGAGCTGTACTACCACCATGCGTACGCCAACGCGTTGCAGTCGATGCAACAACTCGCGCCACACGCGGAGCAGGCGGGCGTGAACCTGGCCATCGAGTACGTGTGGAACAAGTTCCTGCTCTCGCCGATGGAGTGTGCGCGGTTCTGCGTCGAGGCGGGCAGTCCGCGGGTGGGGTTCTACTTCGATCCGGGCAACATGAAGATCTTCGGCTGGCCGCACCACTGGGTCCGCATCTGCGGCAGCATGCTCAAGATGGTGCACATGAAAGACTTCGTCTGGGATGACCAGGGGTATCGGTGGCCCGCGCTGTTGGAGGGCGAGGTAGACTTTCCGGCCCTGATGCGCGAGCTGCGGGCGATTGGCTACGACCGTTCGCTGATCTCCGAGGTATCGCTGGACGTGCCGATGGAACAGACCGCCCAGGCCATCCGCAAGATCATCGCGACGTGATCGCCGCCGTGCTTCCCGTTGGTTGCGAGACGCGCTGCCCCGCCGCGGGGGCGTGTGCCCCACGTTGTGGCCTGGGGCTGCGATGGATGCGCTGACACCATGGACATCGACACCGCCGTGATCGTGACGCTGGTCTTCTTCCTCGCGGCCAACCTGGTCCAGGGCTTCACCGGCTTTGGCGTGGGCATCGTGGCCGTCGTGGGTCTGTCGCTGATTGGCGAGGTGGTTCACGCGACCGTGCTGACCAACCTCGGGTCCCTCGTTTCGGTATCGCTTGTCTTCGGAAGGTTGTGGCGGCACGCGAGCTGGCGGCACCTCTGGCCGGTGTTCGTTGGCCTGACAGCCTGCATCCCGGTCGGGCTGATGTTTCTCCGGGCGTTCGGCCCGACGCATCCGGACCTGGTGCGACGGGTCTTGGGGTTCGTGGTGGTTGCGTTTTCGGTGTGGTCCCTGTGGGGCCGGTCCCCCACGCCCCAGAAGATGCGGTGGTACGTCGGCCTGGCTGCCGGCATGCTGGGCGGCATCCTCGGGGGGGCGTTCACCATCGGCGGACCTCCGATGGTGGCCTACATCTACTCCCTGCCCGTCTCCCGTGATGCGATGAAGGCCAGCATCAACGCGTGCTTCATCCTGGGCAGTACCTTCCGTCTGGTACTCGTCATCGCAGCCGGCGACGTGACGGGGCCGGTGCTGGCCGAGTTCGCCTGGTGCCTGCCGGCCATTCTGCTGGGCGTCGTCGTCGGGATGATCCTGGCCCGCGGCGTCAGCACGGAGCGCTTCCGCCGCATCGCCTGGTACGCGTTCGGCGTGCTCGGCCTGCTGCTGATGGCTAGGTGATCATGCGCCTGAGCCAATCGGATAGCGGCCGACCTTCAGCACCGTCTCAAACGCTGCGACCTGGTTCTCCGGGGGCGTGCCGTGCTGGATGTTGTGAACCGGGTTGAAGACGTAGCCGCCGCCGGGCGCGAAGATGCGGATCCGCTCCGTGACTTCGTCCACCACGTCTTGCGGCGTGCCGAACGGGAGGGTCTTCTGGGTGTCGACCGACCCGCCCCAGAACGTGATCCTGTCGCCGAACGTGTCCTTCAGCCACTTGGGGTCCATGCCCCCGGCGGAGCACTGGACGGGGTTGATGACGTCCAAGCCGGCGTCCACCAGCATCGGCAAGATCTTGGCGACCGACCCGCACGTGTGCTTCCAGGTCTTCCAGTCGGTGTTGCGGTGGACCCAGTCGTGCTGCTGCTCGTAGTAGGGCGCGAACAGCGTCTCGAACCAGTCCGGCGAGAAGAGCTCGCACCGTTGCCCCCCATAGTCGCAGCCGTCGATGCCAATGATGTCTATGGTGTCGCCCAGGTAGGTCTTGAGCTTCTCCATGTTCGCGATGGCGGTCTCCGTCCGTATCGCGTGCAGATCTCTGATGTAGCCCGGGTCCGTTGCCAGAAGGCACAAGAAGTCGGGAATGCTGCCCACGCCCCCCAGCCCCGTCTTGCCCCAGCAGCCGAGCAGAAGTGCCTTGTCGGTGTGTTTGCGCAGCCGTTCCGCCCTCTCTTGCAGGTATTCCAGTTTGGCCGTTGTCAGGTGGTTCTCTTTCCTAATCTCATCCAGCGGAGGTGGCTGGAAGTCGCTGTGGAAATCGGTCATGGCGGGCATGTCGAAGTAGTACCCGTCCTTGGGCATCCTGGCCGACACGGGTTTGCTGGCATCTCCTTCCTCGTGCAAGAGGTAGTCGCCTTGCTCGTCTACCACGACCTGGAATTGTCCTGGCACGAGGACTTCCGTTCCGTCGAAGAGGGTCCAGGGCTTGTAGTTCTCCCGTCGCAGACCGAAGAACTGGGTCGGTGGCTCGACGGGCAGAACGTCCACCTTCAGACGCTCCACCACGTCCATCTCCACCTCGCCGAGCATCTGGAAGACCTCGTAGACCTTGACGGGCCTGTCTTCGAGGCCGAGGTGCCTTCGCAGTCGATCCAGCGCGTGGGCCATGATGCCCGTCATGATGCTGCCGCCCAGATCAATCGGCACCCGATCGGGCTCTTCGTGATTGACGGCCTTCAACACCCGTTCGCGAGACGTCATGGTCGGTTATCCTTGCTTGCCCGTCGTCTTCCACTGGGGATTGGGTGTGGGCATGCGGGCGTCGAGCGCCCGCCGCCAGTCGTGCAGCATTCGTCGGAGCTTGGCCGCTCTCTGGGGCATCTTGGCGGCCAGATTGCGCTTCTCGCCGATGTCAGCCTTCAAGTCGTAGAGCTCGATGCGGTCGTCTTCGTAGAACTCGATCAGCTTGTGGTTCCCGACCCGCACGGCGCCGCTGGGACGACCGCCCTGGGGGGAGTAGTGGGGGTAATGCCAGAAGATGGCCCGCCGATCGAGGGACCTGCCGCCCTTCAGCAGCGGCACGAGGCTCAGGCCGTCGACGTGCTGTGCCGGTCTCGGCCGGAGACCTGCCATCTCGAGCATCGTCGGGTAGAAGTCTGTACTGGTGACCGGTTCGTGGCATAGGCTGCCTGGGCGGACCACGCCCGGCCACTTGATGATCATGGGCTCGCGGATGCCGCCTTCGTACAGCCAGCCCTTGCCCGCCCGCAGGGGCACGTTCGACGTGGGATGGCCCTCAGAGGTCGACAGCCCGCCGTTGTCGGACATGAAGATCACAACGGTGCGGTCCGCGACGCCGAGATCTTCGAGCTTCTTCATCACACGACCGACACTCTCGTCCATGCTTTGCACCATGCTCGCATAGACGGGATGGTCCTGCACCTGCCGGGTCTGTCGTTCGGCCTCAGGCAAGAACCGCGGGCCCTTGGCTGCCGGCAGAGAGGCGGCCTTGGCCTTGTACTTGTCGGTGTAGTGTCTCTTCGCCTGAAGCGGCGTGTGCACGGCGTAGTGTGATAGGTACAGAAGGAACGGCCTTTCCCTGTTCTTCTCGAGGAACCTGACGGCCTCGTCGGTCAAACGGTCGGTCAGGTACTCTCCCTTGGGGCCGTCGTTTAGTCTGGGATTCTTGTACGGGCTGAAGTATCCGCCGCGAGGACTGCCCGAAGTCCAACCGGCGACGTTGGTGTCGAAGCCCTGGTGCTCTGGCCAGTATCCTTCGCCTCCCAGGTGCCACTTGCCCACAAAGCCCGTGGTGTAGCCGGCGGCCTTGAGGGCCTCGGCGACCGTCACTTCCTCGAGGGGCAGCTGACGGATATACCGCGGACCGACCAGCTGCTTGCGAATGTCCCCGTACAGCCAGTTGGTCAGGTGCAGCCGGGCGGGGTACTTGCCGGCCATGATGCTCGCCCGGGTCGGAGAACAGACCGGGCAGGCGGCGTAGGCGTCGGTGAACCGCATCCCTTTGGCCGCGAGCCGATCGATGTTGGGCGTCTCGTAGAACGTCGAGCCGTAGCACCCCGCGTCGGTCCAGCCCATGTCGTCGATGAGAATGAAGACGAAGTTGAGCTTCTGCCTGGCCCCGTCGCGCGCGAGCAGCGCCCGAGGCAGCGCGAGTGACGCGGCCCCCACGCCCACCGATTTGAGAAACGCACGTCGGTCTACCAGGCGATGCATTCCTTCGTTTCCTTGCATGATCCGGCGCCGAACGGCGGTCGCCATCACGTCTTGGCGAGCCGGATGAGGACCCCTTGCCCGGCCACCAACCAGAGCCCGCGCTTGTCGTCCACGGGGGCGAGCGACGCGTCCTCGGCCGAGATGATCTGCACGCTGCCGTACTTCTCTTGCATCGTCAGCGAGATCCTGGCCGATCGCTCGAGACTCAGGTTGACCAGCATTACATGAGGCACGCCGTCGTTACCTAGGAATTCGCCGACCATCACCGGCACGTCAGCCTTGATCGCCTTGATGAGCTTGCCGGGCAACACCGGAAGGGAGGCGACCGGCGGGGGCGAGGTGAAGAAGACGCCCGTCGACTTGAGCCGATTCATCGCCGGGCCCAAGACCTTGACCTGCCGGTTCACCATCTGCAGGTACCGCCAGGTTAGCGTCTTGTTTTCGGATTCATCGATTGGGGCGTAGCCATACCCGCGCGCGTAGTACGTGTACCACGACAGGCCGCGCCCACCCGCCGCCAGTGTGGTGTAGGCCTGGAAGTGTAGGTTGGCCGGGGACGGGACGGGCGTGTGCGGTCGGATCTGGTTGGACGACGCGATGTTCCAGAACGGCAGGCCGTACTTGAGGGCGATGCGACGGACTTCCAGAAGGTTCAGATAGTAGCTGGCCGCCGCTGCCGTGTCCCTCATGTCCTTGGCGTACTGGACCCGGTAGTTGTCGTAGCTGAGTATCTGCGGTTTGACCTCCTTGACGAACCGCTCGAGGTATTCGGTGTAGCTGTCCGTGTCGAGCTGTGAGATGTCCGGTGCGCCGATGGTCGCGTAGTCCGGGTAGAGGTTGATGTAGGCGAGCTTGCCCGGCGCGTACTTCTTGACCGCCGCCACGGCCTTCCCCAATGCGGGAAAGAGCGCGGCGCCTGGTTCATCGATGATGTAGTAACCCAGGATCGCCTTGCTGTCGCCGAATCGCTCGACCATTCGCTTGATGCGGCGGTCGATCTCCGCGTCGGAGATCTTGCCCCACTCCTTTCTGGCGATTGCGCCGCTGTCGGCGGTGGGGTACATGATGGCGCGCAGGCCAAGCTTCTCGCACAGGGGGAGGTCGCCGGCCTTCACGAAACCCCCGATCGTGAAATGGCACTCGGCGATGCTCTCCAGGCCGTGCTCACGCCTGAGGTTCGCCTTCTTCCCGCCGTGAAGCCGACCCCACGGCAAGATAGGGAAGAACTCCGCTGAAGACCGCGCCGCGTTCTTGGTCGTCATGGGCTGGGTCCTCTCACCTGCGCTTCGGTGCTGCCCCCCGGCGTCCACGCGAGGTCCGCTTGCCAGTGCAATGCAGGCCACGGCGTGAAAGGCAAGCTGTCCACATCGCGTTTGAGTGATCGACATGATCCTCGTGTCTCCAATGCGTTGTCTCGATCGTGAGTGCTCAGACGTCCAAGTTGTAGAGCTGCCTGGGGGTTTCATACAGCCACAGACGGCAGATCTCGATTGCTTCGTCGAGGCCCATCGTTCCCCGGTCGATCCGTCGGGCCAGGACCTCGGCGATGACTTCCCGCGCCATCTTCAGGTGACCGTAGACCTTCTCGACGCAGCGCGACGAGTAGTCCCCGCCGAACCCGATGATCTTGTTCAGCGGGACCAGATCGATGTATTCGTCGAGGGCGCTGACCGTCATCCGCGGCGAGATAATGTGCGTCCAACAGAGGTTCATCCAGGCGTTGGGGTTGTTCTTGCCGATCACGCCCGCCACACGGACACGCGGCATGCCCATGTGATAGAGGTCGAAGCGCGTGTTGGGGTGCTGCGCCAGCGTCGTGATCATCCATTCCGGATCGAGCGTGCGGAAGTCGCCCCACATGCCCATGTGCACCGCTACGACCAGGTCGAGCTCAACGCACATGTCCAGCATTTCGTGGACCAGGTACGTGTAGAGCGGCGCCTTGACGTCTGGGGCAGGTTCAACCCCTCCGCGGACCAGGGCGAACGCCCGCGCGGCAGCGGCCTCGTCCCTGGGCGCCTCATTGGGCGGCGCGGACATCATCTTGATGCCGACGGCGCCTTCGGCCCGCCAAGTCTCCAGGCCCTTCCGGATGACGGCGACGTAATCCTCGAGACTGCTGACTGTCGTGCAGAGGTCAGCCGCCAGTTGCTCCACCTGTTCGACAGACTGGACGTCCGCGTAGTGGCCCATCGGCATGACGGGCGTCAGCAATCCGTCCTCGCTGACGATCCGGCCGCACTGGGTCAGCGCCGTCTGGATGCGGCACGTGTCGCGAAGGATCCGGCGATAGATGCCGGGGGTGTTCTCGGCGGCCATTCGTTCGCTCAGCGGCTGGTAGGTCTCGTCGTTGATGTCGTCGAAGCCGTAGAACTCCCGGGCCGCTTCGAACGGGGGACGGGTGTAGCTGCAATGCCGAACGTGCGGCAAGAACGGTCGGAACGTAGACCAACGCTTCTCCAGCGGGACGGACGTGTCGACGAGGCTGTCATAGGCCTCGGCGGTCATGCCCGCGCAGAGCAGGTCGGTCCGGCAGTAGTGGCTGAACAGGTGTAGTGCGTCGACCTGGGTGTCGAGCCGCTCCTGCTCGGGGCCGAGGTGCTCGTGGGCGTCGATGATGTCCATCTGGGACATGGCTTCGATCAGTTTGGCCTCGGTGGCGGTGGGGGGCATGCCGCATCTCCTCCGCGCGATCGGGGGGCTGGTTGAGGCCAGCGCACAGATTCAACCGTCGCGTCGGGACAGGCATGCTACTTGATGCGACGGACCGATGGAAGGCACACGGGCTGCGAGGTCGGTATGACGCGAAGTCAGCAGGCCCGAGGGTCCACGGGCTGGTTTGGGAACACGGTTTGCAGAGATGATGAGCTCCGGGGCCCGAGGGGGCTAGACGCCGTACTGCTCGGCAACGGCCTCCGGCAGACACACACCCAGCTCGTCTACCCAGACCTCGCCGTCGGGACAGTCCTGCGTGGTCGTCTCGCCGTTGGTCGTCGTGGTCTCGCCGTTGGTGGTGGTCGTCTCACCATTGGTGGTGGTGGTGCTCCCGAGGGAGGACAGGAGGCTGTCGATGTCCAGTCCGCCGAGGGAAGTCGTGAACGTGCTGCCGCCCCCGAGGATGTCGTCGAGCAGCGACGTGGACGGACCGGGCAACAGCCCGATCTCGTCGGCCAGGAAGGGCTGCTGCCAACATCCCATTGTTCCAGCGACACTTATGAACGCGGCCAGCAAGAACAGGCGTCGTCGGACCATCATGCTGCCTCCCTTGTGGCTTCGGACGATCGTCTCAAGATCGTCCATCGCCCAATGAGGATGCTCGTTGTGCCCAGAAACCGCCCCCGCTCCCTCTACTCTATATCGTAGCACCGGGCAGGCCTGCTTCAACCCCCGTCTGCAACGTTTCGTCGTATCGTCGTGTCGGGGTGACCGAGTCCCGAGATTGCCGCCGTCTCCGGCCGTGGTATAATCATCGATTGCCTCTGGACTCGTTGCGTTGCTTTGGGGTGTGTGGGTGGACGATTTTCAGCTTGTCAGCGACATGTCGCCGCAGGGGGATCAACCCCAGGCCATCGACGGCCTGGTTCGGGGATTCTCGGCCGGCGAGCGGTTTCAGTGCCTCCTAGGCGTAACCGGATCCGGCAAGACGTTCACGATGGCGCACGCGATCGAGCAGATCGGTTTGCCGGCGCTTGTGGTCAGTCATAACAAGACCTTGGCGGCCCAGCTCTATGAGGAGTTCAAGGAGCTTTTTCCTCACAACGCCGTCGAGTATTTCGTCAGCTACTACGACTACTATCAACCCGAGGCCTATATCCCGCAGCGGGATATCTACATCGAGAAGGATGCCTCTCGAAACGATGATCTCGACCGGCTGCGATTGAGCGCGACCAGTTCGCTGATTTCACGTCGCGACGTAATCATCGTGGCCAGTGTGTCGTGCATCTTCGGCCTGGGCTCGCCCGAGGACTACAAGGCTAGCGTGGTCGGGCTCCGAATCGGCGACCGCATTGACCGCGACGAGTTGCTCCGCAAGTTGGTCGCTCTGCAGTACGACCGAAACGACGTGGACTTCAAGCGAAGCACGTTTCGCGTTCGCGGTGACGTCATCGAGGTCTATCCGAGTTACGAGGAGATTGCCTACCGAATCGAGCTGTTTGGCGACGAGGTGGAACGCCTCGAACTCGTGCATCCCGTGACGGCAGAGGGCTTGGCGTCGCAAGAGCGGTTGTTCATCTACCCCGCCGTCCACTACGTCATGCCCGAAGACCGCATCGAGCAGGCGGTGCAGTCGATCCGAGAGGAGCTGGAAGAGCGACTCTGGGAACTCAAGCGCCAAGGCAAGCTCCTGGAGGCCCAGCGTCTGGCGGCCCGTACCAAGTACGACGTCGAGATGATCCTCGAGGTCGGATACTGCTCTGGAATCGAGAATTACTCGCGCCACCTCAACGGCATGCCGCCGGGGGCTCGGCCGTATACGCTGATCGACTATTTTCCAAGCGACTACCTTCTGATCATTGACGAGTCGCACGCGACCATCCCACAGCTCCACGCAATGCACGCCGGCGATCGCAGTCGCAAGACAGTCCTCGTGGACCACGGGTTTCGGTTGCCCAGCTGTCTGGACAATCGGCCACTGCGCTTCGAAGAATATGAACAGATGTGGCATCACGTGTTGTTCGTCAGCGCCACCCCGGGCCCCTATGAATTGGAGAAATGCGGCGGTCAGGTCGTCGAACAGATCATCCGACCGACGGGACTCATTGATCCGGAGGTCGAGGTCCGCGCGGCCCGGGGTCAGGTCAGCGATCTGCTGGAGGAGATCAAGATCCGCGCAGCCGTCGGCGAGCGCGTGTTGGTGACCACGCTGACGAAGCGAATGGCCGAAGACCTGTCGCAGTATATCCAGGCAGAGGGAATCCGCGGTCGGTATCTGCATAGCGAGATCGACACGTTGGAGCGGGTAGAGATCCTCAGGGATCTTCGCGAGGGCAAGTTCGACGTCCTGGTCGGCGTGAACCTACTCCGCGAGGGCCTCGATCTGCCCGAGGTTTCGATGGTGGCGATTCTGGACGCGGACAAGGAGGGCTTCCTGCGGAACGAGACCTCCCTGGTCCAGACGATTGGCCGATGTGCTCGCCACGTCAATGCCCACGTGTTCCTCTACGCGGATGACATAACGCCCTCCATGCAACGCGCCATCGATGAGACGCACCGGCGTCGTGGGATTCAACAGCGCTTCAATGAGGAGCACGGCATTACGCCGGTTACGATCCGCAAGGCCATCCGGTCAGGACTGGAGACGGAAGTGTCCGCCCGCAGGACGGTGCGTGAGGCGGCGAAGTTGTCCGAGCAGCAGTTCGATCGGCAGGAGCTGCTCCGCATGCTGGAAGAGGAGATGCTCGAGGCCTCTGAGGCGCTGGAGTTCGAACGGGCGGCGGAGCTTCGCGATCGCATCAAGGCGATCAAGGAAAACGAGGCGGCGCTGACGGCTCCCTCCAACGCGGACAACGGCGAGCGAACCGATGCAATCGAGACGCCCTCCGGAGCCGGTTCATCCCAAGAGCCACGTAAAAACAAGCGGCGCACCGGTCGGCGTACCAACCGGTGACCGCTCTCGTTCCGTGATCTGCGCAGCACCTATGCCGCAGTGTGCGGTGGCGTCCGCTTGCGCTGCGGCGCTGCCGTGCAATCCGCGATTCCTACTTGGCCAGAATGTCTCTGAAGTGCCGAAGCCTCCGCTCGGCCTCAGCGCGGGCGGCCTTGATCAGCGCCGCCAAGTCGTCTGTTGACAGCTCCGTTAGTCGGAAACGGGTGGCAATGGCGGGCGGACGACCGGGCCTTCTGGCCCCAGTCTTCTTGCGAATCGCCTTCTTCCGTTTGACCTTGGTAGTTCTCTTGGCAGCCCGTTTCTTCTTCTTTTTTGCGGTTTTGCTCGGGGTACCGTGGGTGGCTGACATGTGTCTGCCAAGATGTGCAGCCATTGCAAACGTTTTTCCGCAGACGTCGCATTTCAGCTTCTTGCCGCTTTGATCACTTTTTGTCTTGGCCATAATGCTCTCCAGACTTCTCGGTTTCTAACCCGGCGGGGATGCATATGAGAATCGCGCGCCCATCTGGAGGCATATTCTAGGGCCTGCGCAGGGATCTGCAAGCGCTTTCGGCCATTCTGCGGTGACGCGATGCGCTTCGAGGCAGTCGTAACCGCGTAGCTTGACGGCGCCTCATCCTTGGATCTCGTTTGGCCTTGAACGCGGAGACGCAGGTCCGTTAGAGTCGTACGCATGGACCGTGACGTGGTTGCCGAGATCAATACGGATGCGATCACCCACAACCTGGGCCTCGTCCGCAAGGTTTGTCATCCCTCCGTTCAGGTGTGCGTGGCGCTCAAGGCGAATGCGTACGGCCACGGTGTTGATGTGGTGGCCCCAGTGCTGTTGGAGGCTGGGGTCGAGATGGTGGCCGTCGCCACGATTGGCGAGGCGCTCGAACTGAGGCAGCTGGGGTGGGATCGGCCGATTCTGTGCTTCGGCCCGACGTTCGCGGCCGCCAGTTCGAGGGAACGGTCGGCGCGAATCGCCGCCGTCGTCGAGCACGGTCTAGCTCCGACCGTCGTGGACGGCTACGGTCTGCGGGACCTCCAGGCTGAGGCCGAGCGGCGGGGACGATGCGTGGACTACCACGTCAAGGTCGACACCGGGATGGGGCGAATGGGCATCGCGCCCGACACGGCCTACGATTTGATTCGTCGGGCCGCGCGGCTGGATCGGGTGCAGCTGGCGGGCGTCTATACGCACCTGGCGACCGCCGACGAGGCCGATCTCGAGTTCGCTCGTCATCAGCTGGCCTGGCTGGGGAACCTCATCGAGCGCCTGGCGGCCGTGGGCATTCGTGTCCCGCTGGTTCACGCCGCCAACAGCAGCGCGATCTTCATGCTTCCCGAGTCGCATTTGGACATGGTCCGGCCGGGGCTGGTGGTGTATGGTTGCCGACCGAGCCGGCATTGGCCCGGGGACGGCGAGTTGCGACCGGCGCTTCGATTGCGAAGCCACCTGGTCTTGACCAAGCGGGTGCCCGCCGGGCATTCTGTCGGCTATGGGCGAACGTTCGTGACGAAACGACCGAGCGTGTTGGGTATCGTCCCGGTCGGTTACAACGACGGGTATTCCCGCAGCCTGAGCAATCGCGGGATCATGGGGTTGGCCGGCGGCGACGCACCTGTGGTCGGTCGGGTCAGCATGGACCAGACGGTGCTGGATCTGACCGATCTGCCGGGCGCGCGGGTCGGCGATGAGGTAATCATCATCGACGATCGGCCCGGCCGGCCCAATACGGTGGAGGCGATCGCCGAACAGCTCGACACCACGCCGCACGAGGTGACGTGTCTGTTGGGAAACCGCGTGAGACGCGTGGCGGTCCGTCGAAGCGGCGGGGAGCCCGTGGAGGAGAACGCTGATGCTCAGGGAACTGTTTGAACTCCAGGGCGAACTGAACCGTCACGTCGGGATGGACACCGCCGCCCTGAAGAACGACATGGACCCGCAGACGGCGGGGCGATGGGTGAACGACTACATCGCCGCCATGAGCAACGAGCTCGAGGAGCTCCGCGATTGCACGTACTGGAAGCATTGGTGTGCCGAGGCCCGGCAGGGCCGGCGCTTCGAGCTGCACGACCTGCAGAACGCCCGGGTCGAGGTTATCGACATGCTGTTCTTCTGGATCAGTTTGGCGCAGTGCGTGGGGCTGGACGCCGATGACGTCATGGAGCTGTACCGCCAGAAGCTCGCCGTGAACCACGCCCGTCAAGATCAAGACTACTCCATGGCGGGCAAGACGGAGCAAGACAACCGGGCGATTCGGTTGTCACGCGACGGTGCGTGCCCAGGTGAAGATGCCTAGGCAATGGCCCGAACGCGTTTGGGCCGGTATACTGTCGCCGCGACGTGGAGACCAATCTGAGTCCCTGGAAGGATCCGAACGAGAACGACCATGAAATGGACTGTGGAATGGCTTGAGCGGTACACGGTATTACGTTTCGAAGGCGAGCTGATGGTTGGCGCGGCCCAGTTTTTCGAGACGGGCGTGATGCCTTGGCTGAAGATGCCCTTCGCGCCGATCATCCTGGACCTGAGCACCGTGACCATCATCGCCTCGGCGGGGCTGGGCTCGCTGCTGAGGATCCAGAGCGCCGCTTCTGAAGCGAGCGTGCACCTGGTGCTGGTCAAGCCGACCCAAGAGGCCTGGCAGGCCTTGACGATGACCCGCTTGGACACGCTGCTCCCGTGTGCCGATACGGTGGAGGCCGCCGTTGAGCTGATTGCGAGTCGATCGTCCTGACCGGCCGACCAGCCTGCCCCGCCTTCCTGTGGTGCCGGAGTCCGGCCCATGGCCGTCGACCACCTAGCCTCAGAGCCATCCGATGATCAGGCTGCTTCGGGCTCGCCCCGAAGGAAGAATGCTTCGACGGGCACGGTGTCGGGCGGGACGCAGCCGGCGGCGAGGCGCTCCGTCAAGGAGAACGCCGCGGGGGTAGCCCTGGTCTCGGCGCTGGCGATCGCGGCGATGGCGCCAACCTTGGGCGGATCCTTCCTGCCCGGGGATGACGAGCACTTCGTCCTGAACCATACGCTGGTGAACCGACCCGGGCTGCTGAACGCCATCCGGCTGTACGGGATTGTCCATCGCGATCTGTACCAACCGGTCCCCATGGTCTCGTTTGCCTTCGACACGGTCGTATATGGCCCCCAAGCCTGGGGATTCCATCTGACCAACGTCTTGTGGCATGCCGTGGCGGCGGCATTGGTGTGGGGGCTGGTTCGGCTGAGATGGGAGCGATGGTGGCTGGCAACGTTGGCCGGCGCGGTGTTTGCGGTTCATCCCCAGGCCGTCGAGCCGGTGGGGACCGTGACGGCCCGCATCGTCCAGATGGGGGTGACGTTTTCGCTGGCCGCCATCGTGGCGTTCCTGATCTGGTCGCGACGCCCAGCGGGGGAGAGCGGATGGCTGGCGGCGTCGGTCCTGTTGACGTTGCTGGCGATGACGAGCAAGGTGCAGGTGGCCCTGCCGATCCTGCTGCTGATCGTGGTGTACGGGCAACAACGTCGCAGCCTCCGCGCGTGGTGGTCGGCATGGTGCGGGCTCGCAGCGATCACGGCGTTCTTCACGGCGTTGGCCTGGTGGACGACAGCCCAGACGGGTCTGATGACCGCAGCGCGGGGGGATCTCCCGGGAAGCCTGCCCGGCAGGGCAGTCCTGGCGATGGGGCTGTATCTAAAGCACTTCGTCTGGCCAGCGGGTCTGTCGACCTGGTATCTGCCGCCGACGGAATGGTCGTGGATGCACCCGGCGATCGGGATCGGGATCTTGAGCCTGGTGGGCGTAGCGACGGCTGCAGGGATCTGCTACGTCCGGGGGGCACGGATCGCGGCAGCGGGGCTGGCGTGGTACCTGGTGGTGCTGCTGCCGATGCTGTGCGCGTCGGGCTTTCGGAACCTGATCGCCGCCGATCGGTACACGTATCTCGCCAACGTCGGGATGGGGGTGGTCGTGGCATCGCTTGTGGTATCTGGGGTCCAGCGATGGCGCGAGCGGCGCGGCGGGTCGGGTGCGACGGGGGTCGCGGGGGCCCTTGTGGGCGGCGTCGTGGTGGCGCTGATGGCTACCAGTTGGGTCCATGCGAGTCACTACCGAACGGGTTTGGCCTACTACCAACGTGTCGCGGCGCTGTATCCCGATGCCCGCTGGGTTCATCTCGACGTGGGGTGGGAGCTGGCCCGCGCCGGTCGGCTGGATGAGGCAGAGCGAGAGGCCCAGGCCGAATGTGATCTGCCGCGAGGCGACCGCGACCGGGCCGGTCTCCTGCTCGGCTGGATCGCAGAGAAGCGAGGGAAGCTCGATCTGGCTGAAGCCTACTTGACCGCATCCGCCCAGGCGCTGCCTGATGAGCCAGACGCGCAGTACCAGCTCGGACGTCTGCTTTACAGGCGGGGTCATCTGAACCGGGCGGTCGCGGCCTATGATCGGGCGTTAGCGACCCACCCCGACCACCTCCCGAGCCTGGAGAGTCTGGCCCGGGTGTACCAGCGAATGGGACGCGTCGAAGAGGCAACTCGTTTGCTGCGGCGGGTGCTCGAGATCAGTCCGCAGCACGTTTCGGCGCTCAGCCGGCTGGCTGCCATCGAGCTGGAACGCGGGCGACAGGCCGAGGCGGAGCGGCTGTGTCGAATGGCCCTCGACATCGATCCCACCCATGCGCAGGCCATGACCAATCTGGCGGTGGTCCTGACGCAGACCAACCGGGCGAACGAAGCCCTAGACCTGTACAACGAGGCCTTGCGTCAAGCGCCCCGACTCGTGTCGGCCCGGCTGAACCGGGCCATGTTGTTGCGGGGGTGGGGGCACAACATCCAGGCGGCCGAGGACTATCGAGCCATCCTGACAACAGATCCGGGGTGTTCGCCCGCCCTGGAGGGGATGCACGAGCTCCTGCTCAAGATGAGTCCCAAGGATGGGCCCCAGCGGGCGGTCCGGATGTGGTCCGGCGCGATCAAGAACGCCGGCGCCAAGCCGGGCTTGCTCGCCGGATTGGCGTGGGCGCAGGCGTTGGCACGCCTTGACGACCAGGCCGAGCAGACCGCCAGAAAATGCCTGGCCCAGGATCCTAGCCAGCTCCCCGCACACTTGGCGCTTGCCATGGTGGCCCTGCACCGGAACCAGGCCCAGGCCGCCGTGAATGCGGTCGAGCAGGCGCTCGCCCACGGGGGGACGCGGAGACCCGACGACCTGGAACGGGCCGCCCAGGCAATCGGTGCCTTCGGATTGAAGCACCGGACCGAGCCGTTGCCCTACCTCCTCGTGGGCCAATTGATGATCGCCCTGAAACGGCGGCCCATGGCCCAGCGGGCCTTCGACGACCTCCTGAAACTCACCGACGACCCGGTCTGGCAAGACCGGGTGCAGCGGGCGATGGGATTCTGGCAGACATCGACCCGCCGGGCCGCGACCCGATCGCAACCGGCGTCGGTCCCATCGACGTCGACCGCGCGGCGTGGGTCGCCCTCCACCGGAAAATGAAAGAACGACTAGACTAAGATGTGCCCCTGGATCGTCATATCGGTGATCGTGCGATCCGTTCTGGTCCCCGGGGACGAAGACTCGTGACAGAAGACCGGTTGTTGATACGGCGGATGCAGCGAGGCGATGAAGGCGCACTGCGCTGCATCTACGAGCGGTACAAAGACGACCTGGTGACGGTCGCGGCGTGCCTGCTGGCCGACCCGAGCGCCGCCGAGGACGTGCTGCACGACGTGTTCGTGGATTTCGCCGCCGGCATCGACAGGTTCAGGTTGCGACGCAACCTGCGGGGTTACCTGGTCACGTGTGTGGCCAATCGGGCCCGGGATCGCCTGCGTAGCGCCTCTCGCCGGGATGTCCCGTTGGCAGCGACGCACGATACGGCCGGTGACGTGCCGTCCCCGGCTGTGCAGGTCGCGGACTGTGAGGAGACCGACGCGTTGTATCGGGCATTGACGGAACTGCCGGCCGAGCAGCGTGAGGCGATCACGCTCCACGTGCACGGCGAGATGAGATTCCGCCAGATCGCCCAGGAACTGGGCGTCTCGATCAACACGGTGCAAAGCCGTTATCGCTACGGACTCGAGAAGCTGCGGTCGTTGATGAAGGCAGGAGTCAGCTCATGAGCTCCGCAGATGACATAGACCGATCAATCAAGAAGCTGCGCTTCACGACCCGTGCGGCCACCGATGAGCGGATTCTGGCCGATGCGTCGGCGGCCCTGGCAGAAGCGCGGAGAACGTCGCTTGAGGCAAGACAGTCGAGCGTTTGGAGGATCATCATGAAAAGCCATTGGACCAAACTTGGCGCCGCGGCGGCGGTGATCGTGGCGGCGGCGGTGCTGTTCCCGATCGCCCTGGACGAGACGGCCGCACCGGCCTATGCGATCGAGCAGACGATTGAGGCCAACCGTGCGGTTCGGGCGATCCAGGTCAGCTTCGAGCCGGCTGGCGGCGGGGTGGGCGAGATGTGGGCCCAGTTTGACGACGGTGGAGGGCTGATCCGACTTCGCATGGATTTCCCCAACACGCCTGGGGACGGCCCGAAGGTCGTGATCTGGGAGGACGACAAGGCGAAGGTGTGGTTCAAGCGGAAGAAGACGGCGTGCATCGTCCACGAGCGGAACACTCTCAGGCAGATGCCCCCGGGCGATAGGCAGGCGTTCTTCAATCCGAAGGCTGCGGGGGAGGAGCTTCTCGAGGCACGGGCGCGGGAAGACACCTGCATTGAGACGACCGAGCCGAGCGCCCCGGGAGACCCCATCACGCTGACCGTGACCAAGGGCGGACAAGACGAGGTGCGTCTCGTGTTTCAGGTCGATCCGGAGACCAAGCTGCTGCGACAGATCGAGAAGCACGAGCGGAAGGGCGATACGTACGTCTTTAGGTCCCGGGTGAAGTACGTGGCCTACAACGCGTCGGTGGACCCCAACGCGTTCGTGCTGGACATCCCTGACGACGTCTTGTGCGTCGACCAGACCGACCCGGAGATCGGGCTGGCCAAGGGGGATCTGACCAGCAAGCAGATCGCGGCCAAGGTAGCCCGCGAGTTCTTTGTAGCGCTGATCGCCAAGGACTACCTCAAGGCAGGCAGACTCCTCGGCGGGCCGTCGGCCGGGTGGATGAAGAAGACGTTCGGCGGGGTGACTTACGTCCGTGTCGTGTCGGTTGGCGAGGCGGCCCGGCCTCCGAAGTCGAAAGGCCTCAAGCTCATGGTCACGTGCGAGGTTGAGCTGGAGCGGGATGGCGTCAAGAAGGTCGAGAAGTACGATGTCTACGTCCGGCCGACCTACAGCCTTCCGGGTCGCTGGGCGATCTCCGGCGGGGATTTCTACAAGAACCTGTAGGCGTGCAGCGTCGCGATTCAGATGAGGCGGCCGGGGCAACGGTCGCCTCATTTCGTTGGGGACCTGCTGGCAAACACGTCCTGGAACCGATCGGCCACCCCCCTGAGTCTGGCACGTTGGAATCGCTGCGCAGCCAGTGCTACACTTCTGGCCATGACGGAGCCGAACGGGCAGGTCGTTCACGGCGTGGTGGCGGTTATCTGCAAGGATGGGCGGTTTCTCAGTATCCGTCGGCCCATGGGGATCGAGCTGGGCGGGCGGTGGTGTTTCCCCGGCGGGGCGGTCGAGCCGGGCGAGTCGCAGGCGGACGCGGTGGTTCGCGAAGTCCGCGAAGAGGTAGGACTGGACGTCGAGGCCGGCCGGAAGGTGTGGGAGTGGACCGCGCCTGAAGGTCGGCTGATCCTGCATTGGTGGTCGACGCGGCTGGTCGATCCCGATCAGGCACTTCAACTCAATCCGGACGAGGCGGCCGAGGCGATCTGGGCGACGGCGGAGGAGTTGCGGCGGCTGCCCGGGATTCTCGCCAACGACATCGAGTTTCTCGATTTCACCGAGACCACCGAGGCGGGGTGCGTCACTCGCCGAGCGTTCGTTTTGGGGGGCGCGGGCGCGACGGTGGCTGCGGTGTTGGGAGCGGGATCAGGTAGCCCGGCGGCGGAGCGCTCCGAGGCGACGCCGAATCGAAGGAGGCGCACGAAGATGCCAACCGAATCGACGATGGGCGTCATCCAGACGCGGCCGGCGGGGCTGAAGCTGGCCGATTGGCACGAAGAGGACGCCAAGCGCTACGCGAACTACAACAGCCGGCTGAACAGCCGTACCGCGAAGTTCGACCGAGCGTTCTTCGAGCACGTCGAGACGCGATACATCGACTACGTCTGCGGCCTGCTGCGACAGGCCGGGGAGCGGAAGATCGATTTGGTCTTGCTGCCCGAGGCGATGCTTGTGGTCAGCCGGAACATCAGCCGGCGACACCGTGACAAGTTCATCGAGCTGTGCCGTTGGAGCTGCAAGGCATACTTCGATGCGATCCGACCGATCGCCAAGAAGTTCAACATGATCATCGCGACCTGCCTGTACCAGGTGGACGACGCAGGGCGGATGACGAACGACGGCGTCTTGACCGACGGGGATGGTCAGACGGCAGGCATCTACCACAAGGTCCACCTGCCGGGGTGGCACGACGAGGACGGGACGGAGGTGACCAACTTCACGGCCGGCGACGGCTATCCCGTCTTCGCGACGCGCGTGGGCAAGGTCGGATTCCTGATCTGCTACGACATCGACTTCCCGGAGGCGGCCAGCTGCCTGGCGCTGGCGGGTGCGGATGCGATCCTGCATCCCACGGTAGGGTACAACTTCCCGGACGAGGAGGAGCAGGTGGCCGAGGCCCGGCTGCGAACGCGGGCGACCGACAACCACGTCGTGGTGGCCTGCGCGATGCCCGGCGCCGGCCCGGTTCGCGAGGGTGGCTGCAGCGCGATCGTCGATCAAAGGGGGTCGGTCGTCGCGGCGGCCGGCAAGAGCCGCGAGGCCATCATCCAGGCGCGGGTCTGTCTGGGTGCGCCGCGCGTGCGGTACTGGGGCAAGCGCCGGTCGGACGCCCGAGAGACGCTCCGCCGCAAGCGCCGTCCTGATACGTATGGCGTCCTGGTCGAGAAGCGTCCGCCCGGACTCCCAAAGGGCAACCACCGATGGGGGCGAGACTATCTGTACGAGCCGGAGGTCGGCCTGCCGTAGGCTGCGCGGACCGTCTGGGCGACGAGCGGCGCATACGAGGCCCAGATCCCGGGCGTGCGTCGCGAGGGATCGCCTCCGCGACGAGGGATTGCGGACAGTATTGTGGTTCGGTGCTCAGGGGACTATATTGGGTGATAGCGTTACCCATAGGGCGTGGGGCAGCACTTCCTGGAGGCGGACAAGATGGACTATCCTACGAAGAGGCGGGTTTTCTTGGGCTTCTCCGCAGCGGCGCTTGTGGCGGTGCCTGCCATATCATTCCTTCCCAGTTGTTGGATTCCCACGATCCTGCCTCAACCATCGGAGCCTCAACCATGGGAGCCTCCGGCGGACCCGCAACCCTCCTACATCGTCGTTCACGCGCTTAACCCTGAAGGAATAGAGATCAACACAATTGAAGGCATGGATGAGGATGGACGCCCTGGTCCTATAGCATACGACGGGGACGACTCTCTTGGATTTGCTCCTATCAAGCCACCAAAAGAGATCTCCCCCGGGGCGCATACCATCAGTGTCGCCTTCAACGGGATAAAGCTAGAACGAGCGATAGACATCCCGGAAGGGCAAACGCAGGTCCTCGTTTTCATATTCCGAAGGACCGACTGTGACATAGCTGGCATCCTCGATAACGCTAATCTGTCACGGGGGATTTCGGCAGAAGGCAGTTGGGGCCTTCTGGGGGGGGTGGGCATAGATGGGAGGGAGTATGATAAACACGAATGGAACGATGACTGTTTCTGTCTTGAAATATCGGGAAGTGCCAGAACAGGGGACACTACGAGCACGTCCCACGGCAGCTTCAGCGGCTCTGTTTCATACACGCTGAACAGCTCGCTGTTTGCACTGAACATGGAGTGTGAGCTAACCGAGGCGGGTACGGGCATGTTCCATGGGGCAGGGGTTGAGGTCAGTTTCAGAGGCAAATTCAACGAAGTCTCTAAACCAGTGTCTATAGGCATCGAGTCATCCGATGTGTTTACTAATTGGTTCGTTCAATATAACCTAAGGGGATCGTATCCGTGGGCCAGACTCAACGATAACTTCAACCGGCTTGCACTTGACACTCCAACGCCGGACCAGTGGTCCGAACCGTTTCGTGGCTATCCCCTCGTTGTCGGGGAGGATACCTACCTGAGGGGCAAGGAGGGCCTCCACCTTCACACCGTTCCTGCAAGTGTCAACTATTACAGCCTCGCGTTCGGCATGCAATGCGCGGACTGCACGGCTGACGACTACGGTTCGTCAGGATCGATGAGGGTGAGTGCGAGCCAAGGAAATGCCTTTGATCGGTACAGTTATGCCTCTGGCCCGCTCAGTGTCAGTGGCTCGCTGACCGGTCTGAGCATGGCCTCAGTCCCCTACGACCTCGCCGGGACGGGAGTCAGATATGAGGAAGGCCGACCGCCCGTTGCTTCCTTCACGGCTACACCGTCCACAGGAAGGGCTCTCGTTCGTCAGCCCATGACGTTTGATGCATCCTCTTCGCACGACGCAGACGGCGAGATAGTGCACTACCATTGGCGCTTCGGCGACGGCGAGTCCGTCGTGAATGATCACGAGACCACCGAGGTCGTTCATACCTACACAGAGCCCGGCGAGTACAAGGTCAAGCTGTCGGTGACAGACGATGACGGGTACATGAATTCCACCACCTTGACCGTGCAGGCCAGCTCACCCGTGCTTCTGGTTCATGGTTGGCATGGAAGTCGAAACAACTGGGCGTTGTTCGAAAGATGGTTGGGGAAGGACGGGTACGACCCCTACGTACTCGAGTACGATGACTCGGCTTGCGCCTCGGCAGGGGCCGTAGAGCTTTCTGCACGCGTGGACAAGATTCTTGAGCCGTACGGTCAACTGGGCGACGACGGACGGAAGCTCGACATCATCGCCCACAGCTTTGGCGGGTTGGTGTCAAGGTACTACGTCGAAAGCATGGGTGGAGATAGGAACGTCGACCACCTCATCATGCTCGCTACCCCCAACCACGGGACGCGACTCGCAGACTACTTGACCGGACAGATGAACGACGGGGATGCTGCGAGTGTTGTGGAAGTCATACTGGGCCTCTACTCGGGTCTAAGGCCGGACAGGGCCTGGTGTTCCTCCTCTAACCTCAGGACGAAGAACAACGACTTCTTGGACACGTTGAACTTACACTTCAGGTTGGATCGGATCGACACGCAGTACTTCGTCATCGCGGGGACGGGCCACTACCCCAAGAACTACACATCGAGTGCGAGCTTCCTTCCTGGGCCAGACGACGGTGTCGTTGCGCTTAGCAGCGCTCGGCTTGTGGGTGTGCCGCTGTATTGCGTTGAGTTGGACCATTCGTCAATTGTAAACCCGTATAATGTAAAGGAAAGGACATCCGAAGAGCTGTCGGCACGCGAGGAAGTGCTGAGGTGTCTGTACGACGACACCATCAAACCGATTCTCCGGGATGTTTCTCCTTCGGCGGCGTACCCGTGCCCTTGGGATGACCCCGATGATAGTCAGCCCCTGATCAACGGCGCCGCAACGTTTTCGATACAACTCAAACAGGGGAGTAGTGCGGCCGATGGGTTTGACGTTACCGCAGGGGTGTCAAGGGTCGAGGTCGGGTTCAGGTTTGAGTTCTGCGATTTTGAGTTTGCCTTGACGACACCGTCGCAGGGGACGATAACGCCCTCAGTGGCGCAAGAGGATCCGAACGTAGATTATGTCCAGTACGACGGCCTCTGGAGGTATACCGTCAACAACCCAGAAAGCGGACGCTGGGAGTGGTACATCAAGGCACTGGAGCTCCCCGAGGATGGCGAGGACATCACGGTGTACGCGCTTTGGTAGGCCTTTGGGGGTTTGCACAGGGGAGTAGCGATGCTACTTGAGAGACGACTGTCGCCGCCTTGGCCTCGCGTCGGGCGAGTGGGTCCTTGCCAGTGTCTGGTCCAAGGTCGCTGACAGCTTTGCTCTCCACCGTTTCTACCACGGGCAAGGGAGTGCCCATGTCAAGCGTCCAATCGCGCGCGAACGCGTCAGCCAAGCCGGGCGGCATCGGGACGATGCGGGAACGGTCGCTGCACGCGGCGCTGAAGGACTGGTACGCCAGGCCGTCCGACCGCCTCGAGGCCGCCGTCGATGGGTACTGGGTTGACATCGTCCGCGGCGATCTCCTCATCGAAATCCAGACGGGCAACTTCTCGTCGCTGAAGCGCAAGCTCGCGACGCTCACCGAGCGCCATCCTGTGCGCCTGGTCTACCCGATTGCGCAGGAGAAATGGATCGTCCGGCTTGCCAGCAACGGGCTGGACCGATTGAGTCGTCGCAAGTCGCCCAAGCGCGGGAACCTGATGCACGTTTTTGAGGAGTTGGTGAGCATTCCGGATCTGCTGGCGAACGCGAACTTCTCGCTGGAGGTGCTCCTGATTCGGGAGGAGGAGATCCGGCGGAGACATCCCCGCGGGCGTTGGCGACGTGGTGGCTGGGGCACCCACGACCGCGCCTTGCTCGAGGTGGTCGAGCGCATCCGGCTGAGGTGTCCGTCGGATTTTCGCGCGCTGCTGCCAGCGGGCCTGCCCGATCCATTCACGACGGCGGACCTCGGTCGGGCCATTGGCGAGCCCCGGTATCTGGCGCAAAAAATGGGTTATTGCTTGCGGAAGATGAAGGCCGTCGGTGTCGTGGGAAAGCGCGCGAATGCATGGCTTTACTCTAGAGATGTATGCGGCACAGGCGGTTAGTCTCCTCAGGCAGTGCCGCTGGTCGCCGAAAGCTCATCGAACGCTGGCAAAAAAACCCGCTGGACAACGCTGCTTGCTGAGGTTAGTATGGACTAGAGTAGAGCCCCGATAATCTAGGCTCTGCGTGAGAGGGGCTAAGGCTGCGGCTGAGGGAGACCTGGTTGAGGCGAGGGAAACCAGGTTTGCTGTACATGCCTCTCTTCCACAGACCGACTATCGATTCATGCGAGGCCGCATAGATAGCGCGATCGGGGCTTCTCGAAGGCGACGGTCATCGTGGGCCAACTTGCGACCGCGGCCGGTGGGTGCCGGGCTGGACGGGCGCCCCGTGATCATTGGGTTCATGTCTGCGTAAGGAGGTATGAGCGCGATGGTGGGGAGTAGCTGCGTGAGGGGAATGGCCGCTGGCGTTTGCCTAGCATGCCTTGTCGAGCCGGCGTTCGCGGACATCAGCGAAGACCGCGTGCTGATCCTTGTGAACAACGCCTCTTCGACAAGCCATTCCATTGCCGACAAGTATCGCCAGTATCACCCGGGGATCCCCACGCAGAATGTCGTTTACCTGGACGGCCTGCCCGTGATGACGTCTTCAGCCGATGAGCTCATCACCCGCGAGGACTTCGAGACGTACATCGCCGAGCCGGTGCGGCAGCACCTGCTGAGCAACGGCCTGGTGGACCAGATCTGGGTGATCGTCACCACCCCGGACATCCCCTATCGGATCGTGGACACGACCTACCCCCTGGTCGTGTATCCCCACCGAAGTGATGCGAACACGGTGGTCAATCACAAGGCCGAGGTCGACGCGGCGTCCGTGGAGTCGGAGTTGACGGTGCTGTGGCAGATCGATCCGGCGCTCGACCCGAACTGCGCAGCGCCGTTGGCCGCCCGGATCGTGAACCCTTACCACGGTTACATCAGTCCGATGGAGGAATTCTGCGCTGATCGGGACATCCTCGGGCGGCGGGGGACGTTCAAGTTCAAGGCGCCCCTCTTTGACAATGCACATGTCTACGAAGGGCAGGAGTTCAGTTTCTACCGGGCTACGGGGGGACGGCAGTTCTGTGTCAAGGACATGTACCTCGTGGCCAGGCTGGACGGGCCTCGGACGGCAGGGTTGCCGCCCGACTACTACGTGAGCCGCATGCTCGAGTCGGCGGCCCGCGTTTCGGACCCGAGTAGCGAGGATTTCCACGGCTACGATCCGGACTGGTCCGGGGTCATCATTGATGACAAGGCCAGCGGCGACGTCTCAGACTACAACCAGTGGTTCAACGTGGGGAACAGTGTTACCCCAAGCACGCCGCCAGAGCAGTACGCGACAAGCAGCGCCTACCCCACCCCGCCGAATGTCTCCAGCGCCAGCCAGAATCGCGATGATTTCCGCTATGCCTTCCGTTCGCTCACGGGCGATGCTGAGCTCCCTGATCCGAGCGCCGGCATGGTTGTGGCGTTGATGGGGCCGGGGCTGATTGGCGGACCGGTCGTGTACGATCCGGAGGATGACCTGATCGGCTCGGACCTCGACCCCAACTACGGCGTGGCAGCGCTGTGCTCGTTCGGGGTTCATCAGAGAGGCGCGTCCGTTCCGCCCACCTATCTGCTGGACGGGGGCCCGGGCGGAACGCCGCTGGTCTATCCCGTCTACGGCGCGATTTTCAGTTCCAGCGAGAGCTTCAACGCGGTCACCTTTTTCGCCGATGCTGCGATTCCTCCGGCGGCACAACAAGCCCTGATCTGGCAGTGGATCTACGTCAAGGGCTCAGGGGCGGTAGGCTACGTCTTCGAGCCGCTTGAGAAGGGGGCCGTGGACAGCGACCTGCTCCTGTTTAACTACTTCCGCGACGCGGATAGCGACGGGGTGGGGGATATGACGTTCGTGGAGGCTGCCTATACCGCCATCCCGGACGTAAGTTGGGCCGGCATCGTTGTGGGGGACCCGCTCATGCGGCTCAGGCGTGTGGAGGGGGTGGGCCCCGGGTGGTGGGAGGCGTCCTCATGCGGGGGCGGGGCTCCCCTGGGAGCCATGGCCACGTCCCTGCTCCTCAGCTGCACGGCCCTGTCCCGCCGCCGAGCCGCTCGGCGCCGCCGGGCACGCCATACCTGAATGTGCATAGGCCATCCGAATGGTCTAATACAATGCAAATGGCGAACTTAGGTATCTTGGTCCTGCTTGAAGGGCCGGTAAAAATTTTCCGATTTGTGTTGACATTGCGAGGGTAGGTGGGGTACTGTAAACCTTAGCATGGGGGAAGCGGAGGCGTCACTGGGGTAGGAGGCGCGTTGATGAGGGGATGCCAAGGAGGAGAGGTGCGAGCGGCGCTGTTGTGCTGCGCCCTGTTGTTTGTTGTTGCTCCCGCCTACGCCGATGCCATTGACCCCAACTGGGGTCCCTTCGCCACGGGTGATTCACTCACGTTCAACTACAACGCGAATCAGAAGGTGTTTGACAGCGGGGTCGCCACGAAGGGTGCGCTCGTGGACTTCGACAGTGCCGACGATGCGGGTGGTATCATCAGCAGCAACCCCAATTACCCGAGCGGCTCGTTCACGTTTGGCATCCGCTGGGAGGTCCCGTTGCTCCAGGATACGAGCAATCCCTTCCTGGGAGCCTCGGGCGAGTTCGGGAACGAAGGCGGGCAACCCGCGCTGACGTGGGCGCTCGTGGACCTGCAGAACGCCGGAACCATATTGCTCAGCGGCGAGATCATGTCGTCGCCGGGGCACACGTATGATTTCACCGTGGGTGAGATCGACATGGTCGCGCCGGGCAAGCTGTTCCCGAGCATGGGTGGCGGCACGGGTGGACTGATCGGCCTGACCGTGACGGGCGGGACGCTGGCGTCTCAGTTCACTTCCAAGGCGGACATGACGTTCGAGTCGTTCATCGTTCCGAACCCGGTGGATTTCAGCAGTGGTGACATGTGGACGCCGGGTGCGGGGTCCGTGACGATTGTCGCCGTTCCCGAACCGGCGACGGCGTGCTTGCTTCTGGGCGGGCTCGTGGGCTATCTGGCCCGCCGCAAGAGGGACTGACTGTTTGGCCTCGACGTTTTGCCCCCTCAGAGGGAGAGGGGAACCGTGAGGACTGGGGAGTACTGGACCGCGGGGAAGAACTCGCCTCAGCACATCTCGGGGGCGAGAAGCCTGAGGGAGAAGGAGAGTAGGACATGACGCGTATCGCTACGATCGTCGCGCTGGTTGGCTTGGTGGCAGCGCCGGCTCTTGGCCAGGAATTCGATCCCAACCTGCTGCCCGGCTGGGAGGACGACAACGTCACGCAGATCCAGGTGACGAACATGACCGGGACGTTCGATCCTACCCTCGGTGACGATCTGGGCCAGATGAGTATCGAGCCCAAGGCCGGGGGGCCGATTGTGACGATCTACTATGAAAGCCACGATCCCTGGACGGTCCCTGCTGGCGAGGACGGCGTGGTCTGGTTCTTGATGAATCTGTATGCGGATGGCTCCACGCCCCCGCATGCCAGGGGACGCTTCAACGGGGATGGCGTGGGCAATCCCGATTGGCAGTTGGCCTGGAACGACATCCCGGTCCCGGGTGATCCTGACGTCGTCTTCCTCGAGGGCAACCTGGTCTACTTCGAGATGGAAGAGTACCTCGACACGGGGATGCTGGCCGGCGGTGGCCGCATCCTGGCGACCGGCGGGTTCCTCTACGGCGAAGCCGGCTGGCCCGGGGGTGACGAGGTGACGTCAGTGACCTCGTTCGAGTTCGGCGTGACAGATCCCAACGGGTTGACGTTGAACATCAACGACTTCTCGCAGGAGTTCACCGGCGACTTCTACCTGACGTTCTACCCGGATGACGACCACGGCATCCCCGAGCCCGCGACGCTTGCTCTCCTGGGCGCCGGTCTCGGTGTGGTTGCGCTTCGTCGTAGATTCCGGTAGCGCGGCGACGGGCGAACGAGCGACGACCGTTCTTCGTCGGGCGGACAGATTAACAGGTGAGGGAGAGGATCGGCAGCACCCGTTACGTGAGGGAGAAGTAGCGACAGCTTCCACGTGAGGGAAAGGGGTATTACCGGCTTGCCGTTCGCCCGGACGGTAGGCCGGTGGCTTTTTTACCCCCTGGATCCATCAACGTCTCGATGCTTGGAGGGGAGGTCCGCAAGCGGCGCCACCGGCGGATCTGCGCTAGACTTCGTAGCCTTCCGGCCACTTGGCGCAACCGACCCACTCGCCGGCCCACAGTCGATTGAAACAGCCCACTGAGCACTCGTCGCAATGCTCAATCTCGTCGAGTCGCCCCGCTCGGACCTTTTGAGGCCACGAGGCGTCGACGAGCATGCCGCGTCCGACGGCCACCAGGTCGGCTCGGTTTTCGCAAAGGACCTCCGCGGCGCGGCTGACGACGTCCATTCGCCCAACGGCGATCGTCGTAAGATCGGGGTATCGCTCCTTGAAGGGGGCAACGAGATCGCCCGGTCGGCGGTTGCTGCCGGGGCTGATGTCGAGGATATCCAAGCCGAGCTCGATCAGTGCGTCGGTGAGCGCGAAGCTGTCGTCGATGGTGTAGCTGTCCGTTTCCACCGGCGTGTGGCGATACAACAACAGGCCATCGCCAACGGCTTCTCGACAGGCCTGAGCGATCTGGACATTGAAGCGGCAGCGGTTCTCCACCGACCCGCCATAGGCGTCCGTCCGGGTGTTGGCCGTGGGCGAGAAGAACTGGTTGAGCAGGTAGCCGTGGGCACCATGCGGCTCAACGCCGTCGAAGCCAGCAGCCCTGCAGACCCGGGCTGCGTGGGCGAACTGCTCGGTGAGCTCTGCGATCTTCTCGGGCGACAGATCGGCGGGGGCCCAGTTCTCCTTGAGCGGCACGGGGAAGAGCTGGATGGCGGCCCTGGCCCCACCAGCGTGGATGGCGTCGACGACCGGACGGATGTTGTCGGCGGCGTAGTCGTCACCGAATCGGTGGACCCGTGTCGCTTCGACGATGACGAGGCCCGGTCCGTGGGCCGCCAGGCGGCGGTACCACCGAACGGCCTCGTCGCGGTTGAGATCGCGGTTGCTGACCATTGGGGGGACGACGATGCGGTTGGGCAGTGTGATGCCTCTGACGGTCAGAGGCTCGAACAGCGGTGCGGTATCGGGATGTAGGTCGTCGTTCATGGCGGCATCTTCGGGGAGTTTGCGGCTTCGGTCAAGCGTTGCCGGTGACCAAGCTGCCGAGCCAAAGCGACGAGACCCGTTGCTCGATTGAATCGGCCAGGAGGATGTAAGCGTTTTTCCTGCAATGCATTATCATCCTGGTGTGGTGGCCCAGACGCCATCCCTGGCAGAGGGGATTTTCGCCCGATGCTCTCGGTCCATCTGTCCGATAAAGAAGACGTAGACGGGAACCACCCTGCTGTCGCCGAAGGGGGCGTTGGCATTTGCCTGCAAAGGTGGGTCCATGGCTGTGCCAGCGGAAATCGATATTCGTCCGATCGGGCAGGTTCTGCCCGATCGGGCGGAGATGATTGAGCGGATTCGTGTCAGCGCAGACGCCTCGATTCTCGAGGCGATGCACGCCATCAATGCCGGTGCGGTCGAGATTGCCATCGTGGCCGACGACGCTGGTCGGCTGGTCGGACTTCTGACAGACGGCGACATCCGCCGCGCGCTTCTCAACGGCTTCACGCTCGAGTCTCCCATCGCCGAAATCGTGAACCGCCGTCCGCTGTCCATGCCTGAGACGTCCTCGCGCGAGGAGATCCTGGCCGTCATGGGGCGGCATGCCATTCGGCAGATTCCCCTGGTCGACGAGGAGGGCCGGACCACCCAGATCGCCTGGATCACGGACCTGATCCGAACCGACCTCCGTCCGAATCAGGCCATCATCATGGCGGGCGGCGAGGGGAGACGGCTGTATCCGCTGACCCGCGACGTACCCAAGCCGATGCTGGAGGTCCGCGGCCGACCGATCCTCGAGCACATTATCGACCAACTGCGTCAGTACGGCGTCTTCCGGATCACGCTGGCGGTCAACTACCTGCGTGACGTGATCACGGACCATTTCGGCAACGGTGAGAGGTTCGGCGTGCGGATTGACTACCTGGAGGAGACACAGCCACTCGGCACGGTCGGAGCGTTGAGCCTGCTGCCTGACAAGCCCAGTCACCCGTTCCTGGTGCTCAATGGGGATCTGATGCAGCAGGTCAATTTCGCCAGCTTGCTGGCGTTCCACGAGCGCCAGGATTTCCAGGCGACGATGTGCGCGGTCCGCTATCGCATGGAGCTCCCCTTCGGGCTGATCGAGGTGGACGGCAACCGGCTGACGCGGTTGGTGGAGAAGCCCGTGCACACGATGAACTCCAACGCGGGGATCTACGTGTTGAACCCCGGGGTGCTCGATCTGCTCGAGCACGACGAGCCCTGCGACGCGACGGACCTGCTGGAACTCCTAGTCGACGCGGGCAAACCCGTTGGGGTGTTCACGCTGTACGACCATGAGCACTGGCTAGACGTAGGTCGCAAGGGGGACTACGATTACGCCTGCCATGAGTATCCCATCGAACGCTCGGAACGCCAACGGCAAGGGGCTTCTGGGTGATCTGACCGCCATTCTTTCCCGTCTGACCGGTCGGCAGGTGAGTCTGTTCCAGGCTGACGTCGACGCCAACGATGCCGCCATCCGCACGCGCATCGCCGGGAAACGAATTCTGGTGACGGGCGCCGCCGGCAGCATTGGGGCGGCGACGGTCAAGCAACTCCTCCGGTACGGCCCGGCGCGGCTCGACGCAATTGACCTGAGCGAGAACACGATGGTCGAGCTGGTCCGGGACATCCACAGCCGGGCGGATCTCGACGTGGGAGGGGCCCTCCGAACGAGCATCGTGGACTTCGGCTCGGCCCTCGGCGAACGCTTCATCGAGCAGGTGGGCCCGTTCGACCTGGTGCTGCACTTCGCGGCGATGAAGCACGTGCGCAGCGAGCGCGACATCTTCAGTCTGTCACGGATGGTCCAGACAAACGTGCTAGAAGTCGACCGCTTTCTGGACGCCATCAAGCGGCATGGGCCGTGCGACGTCTTCGCCATCTCGTCGGACAAGGCCTGCCGTCCGGGCAACCTGATGGGGGCGTGTAAGCGACTGATGGAGGAGGTGGTCTTCTGGCACGCCGATCACGCCGGATCGCTGCTGGGGCGCGGAGAGAGCGGTGAGGTAACGTCGCCGGGGCCTGTCCTGCCGCGTGTGGCGTGCACACGTTTCGCGAACGTGGCATTTAGCGACGGCAGCCTGTTGGCCGGCTACTTCCATCGGATTCGCAAGCGCCAGCCGCTGGCCGGCCCCAGCGACGTTCGGCGGTACTTCATCACTGAGGATGAGGCGGGCCAGCTGTGCTTGTTGGCGGCCGCGCTGGCCGAGAGCAAGGAGATCTTCGTTCCCCAGCTCGACCCGTCGGTCGACCTGAAGGGGTTCGACGAGATTGCCGAGATCGTGCTCGACGCGTGCGGCTACAGGCCGCGATGGTACGATTGGGATGACCAGGCCCGTCAGGCCGTCGGGCGCGATCTTGCCGAGGGGCACTATCCGTGCTGTTTTGCGTCGTCCGACACGTCCGGGGAGAAGCAGGTCGAGGAGTTCGTGGCCCCGGACGAAACACTGGCCCCATCGCGGTTCAGTGCGGTCGACGTGATCGCCGACTCGCCCGTCGTAGGCCCTGCTACGTTGACCGAGGTCCTGGCCGGGTTGTCCTCGGAAGTGGCCCGTCCTGATCCGGTCAACAGCAAGGCCCGCGTGGTCGAGCTCGTCGCCCGCGCCGTTCCCCATCTGCAACACGTCGAGACGGGTCGCAGCCTGGACGAGAAGATGTAGATGTCGGATCATCGTCGGGAGACCCTGAAGACCGGTGCCGTCCTGCTGCTTCTGACGGCGATGACGCTTGCGCTGTTCGGTCCTGCGCTCTTCAGCGGAGGCGTATTTCGGCTGCACGATTCCTCGTTTCTCTTCTACCCGGGCTACGCGTATTTCCGTGAGTGCATGTCGCAGGGAGCCCTGCCGCTTTGGAACCCGTACACGGGGTGCGGCGAGCCGTTCCTGGCCGACATCGAACGCCAGGTCTTGTACCCCCCGAACCTGATCTACCTCTTCGTGCCGACGCGGACGGCCGTCGTCCTGGTGCCGGCCCTCCATATCCTGCTGGCGGGCGCGGCGACCTATGGACTGTCACGATTGTGGCGACTGTCGCGTGCAGCGTCGGCTCTGGCAGCCGTGCTCTATGCTTACAGCAGCTACACGGTTTGGAAGGTGGCCTTCGCTTCGGAGCTGGCGAGCGCCGCGTGGTTTCCTGTGGTGCTGTGCGCACTTGTCTTCTGGATCAGACATCGAAGTCGCCGGCGCCTGTTCCTGTTGGCGGGCGCCATCTGCCTGCAGTTCCTGGCCGGATTCCCCGAGACGCTGACGTTCAGCATCTTCGCATTGGGTTTGTACGCCGCGTTCGTCGGCTGGTCGGAATGGCGGCGGCGCAGACAGTGGCGCGCGCTTCTCGTCCCGCTGTTGGGGCTCGGAGCTGCGGGCATTGCCGCGATTCTGCTTTGTGCGCCGCAGCTCTTGCCTACGTGGGAAGCGCTCGAGGCGTCGGTCCGGTCCGGGGAGTTTGACCCGAGGGTAGATGAGTTCTCTCTTCATCCGCTTGCCATCTTCTCGCTGCTCGTGCCGTCGGTCTACGGTACCGGCGCCAGCGCCATCCCGGCTACGTACTGGGCGCCGTCCATTAGCGACATCGCCGTCGGCGCCTTCTACATCGGCGTCGTTCCGATCGTGGGGATCGTGGCAGCCGGGTTCGGTAGGTTGCTCGGCGCCTGCGCGCGCGGCAAGGAAGGATTGGACTTGGCCGACAGTTGTGTTCGCGTTCGTGCGCCGTTCCTGGTCACCTTGTTTCTGCTGTTCTTTTTGTATTCGCTCGGGAAGTACACCCCTTTCTACGCCTTCTGCCGGGAGAACGTCCCGCTTCTCCAACACTTCGTGTCCCCGCCGAAGAGTCTGTTGTGCGTGGTGTTGGCTTTGGGCTGCCTGGCGGGCATTGCGATGGATGATCTCGCTCGGGCGTTTGACCATCGGCTGGAAGGTCGACCCCGCTGGCGGAGCTTGGCGGGACGCTGGGGGGGCTTGTGCGTGTTCGGCGCGGTAAGCGTTCTGATGGTCGCGTGCCTGACCAACCACGGTCAACTCGGCAAGGCGATCCTGATACGGTTCTTCAACCTTGGCTCCGTGGATCCCTCCCTGTCGGCGCTGATCCCATGGGACGATCTCGTCCGCGATAGCGTGAAGCTCGCGGTGTTGGGTGTCGTCTCGGCGGCGCTCTTCCACGTGTACGCATTCAGGGCGCGGGCAAAGGGCGCGGCTTCGTGGCTGATCGTGCTTCTGGCCTTCGGCGACCTGCTGTGGGCAAACGGTGAGATCCTCAGGCCGGATCCGGCCGAGATCCTGGAGCACCGTCCCGCCCACCTCGAGAAACTGAGACCGGAAGGGCAGCTTCGACGCTTCTTCGGGCTCGGTCACTTCTTCCAGCCGGCAACGCATGCGATGCTATCGCGGCTGCCGCGTCCGAAAGAAGAGGTGGTTCTGAGCGGGACGGCGGTGGACGCATTCGGCGAACAGGGCTGGCGGAAGCTCGATCGCATTCTGCGCGACTGCTCGTACAAGTCCTGGCCGCTGGTGGACAAGACCTTCAACGCGTACTCAGATAACAATTTCGTTGCCCGCGACGTCGCGCGGATGCTGAGGGTAATCACCCTGACGGATGCGCCCGCGGACGCGAAGCAGCGCATGCTCGCAATGCTGAACTGTGACAAAGTGCTGCTGCCACCGGATCCGACGGGGATCTTCACGGGCGGCGGCCGGGGGGGCACGCGTTTGGGGAAGCTGGAAGAGCCGCTTCCCCGGGCTTGCGTCGTCGGGGGGATGATCGTCCTGAAGGACCTAGACTCGGTCTTCGCGGTGATGCGGAAGGTCCCCTTCGACCCTTGGGCGGCGGCCCTGATCGGCGAGGACGGCGCCGGCGGGGAGGCGTTCGCCGACCTTCGGCCTGCAAGGGTTCGGCACACGGTCGAGTGGCTGACGTACCAGCCGAATGTGATCGAACTGGCGGTTAACAGCGAGACCCCAGGGATGCTGGTGGTGAGCGACACCCACTTCCCGGGTTGGGTGGCCCTCTTGGGCGATGAGCCGGTGCCCATCTACAAAGTCAACGGAGCCTTCCGGGGGGTTCGGATCCCTGCTGGCCAGAGCCGCGTCAAGATGATCTACGAACCGACGTCGCTGAAGATCGGCGTCGGCGTCAGCCTGCTGACGTTACTCGTGCTCTTGACTGCCTCCCTGCCCTGGCGCAGACGCCCTCGGCCCCCTAATCCCCATGCTGCGAGCGTAGTCGATCGTGGGCAACGCACGCCATAGTTCACGCGCCCGTTGACGAACTGACTGATCCAGCACCTCGGGGGCAACCCGTGCGACTCGTCGGCAAGACGACAGGTCGTCAGGAACGCCTTCTCGACAAGGTCCTCCTCGACCACGAGGGTATCGTCCAGATCGAACAGGACTGCCCGTGTCAGCATGAATCCAGTGTTGCGGACCCTCAGGCCCCCCGAGCCTCTACACAGGTCCGCCCGGCGTGTGGTGTTCTACCGTCCTGCGGGGCTAGCCCGCCTCTTCGGGCGGCCGATCCGTTGGCAGCGCGTCCAACTCAATGTGCTCGTCGAGGACGACTTCGGGGATCGCAGGCGTGGCGGTGCCGTATTTGGGGGGCTCGGGCTCGGGAACGGTCTTGAGAAGGCGGTGGACGATCTCGACCGAATCGACGCCCTCGGCCTGGGCGGCGAAGTTGCAGCCGATGCGGTGTCGCAGCACCGGGACGGCGACGCGTCGGACGTCGTCGGTGCTGACGGCGTAGCGTCCTTCCATGGCGGCAAAGCCCTTGCCGCCCATGATCAGGCACTGTCCCGCCCGCGGGCCGGCGCCCCAATCGACCATCCTCTTGACGAAGTCCGGCGCGGTCGGATCGCCAGGTCGCGTTGCCCGAACCAGCCGCGCCACGTAGGCGATGACGTACTCGCTGACGGGTACGTTGGCCACGAGCCGCTGCATGTTGAGGATCTGCCGGTCGTTCAGCACGACCTGCAGGTCTGGTGGGAGCTGCCCCGTCGTAGTGGCGAGGATCTGCATCTCCTCGGGCAGGTCGGGGTAGTCGACCCAAACGTTGAACATGAAACGGTCGAGCTGGGCTTCCGGCAGGGGGTAGGTTCCCTCCTGCTCGATCGGGTTCTGCGTGGCGATCACGAAGAATGGATCGGGCAGCGGATGCGTCTCCTGCCCGATGCTGACGTTCCGCTCCTGCATGGACTGTAGCATGGCCGCCTGCGTCTTGGGCGGCGTGCGGTTGATCTCGTCGGCCAGGATGATGTTCGCGAAGACGGGCCCGCGGACGAATCGGAACTCCCGCCGGCCCTCCGGGGTCTCATCGATGACGTTCGTGCCCGTGATGTCGGATGGCATGAGGTCGGGCGTGAACTGGATCCGCTTGAACGTCAGCGCCGTGATTTCGGCGAGCGTTGAAACCATCAGCGTCTTGGCCAGTCCCGGCACGCCCACCAGCAGGCAGTGCCCCCGGGCGAAGATGGCGGCCAGCATCTGATCGATCACCATCCGCTGCCCGATGATGACGCGCTCGAGCTCGCGGACAATGAGCGCCTTGCTCTTGGAGAACTGATCGATATAGGTCGCAAATGACTGTCGGGCCATGGCGGTGTCGCAGTTTCCGTTCGGTCGCGTGGGATGCCTGGGTGCAGGGCCAGCTAAAGTCCGGTTGGCGCGGTCAGGCGTCCGCGTGCCTATCAACCCCATTCAATCTGGTCGACTAGTCTAGCAGAAGTGCTTGCGTCTGTCCAAACGCCGGTCGGTTGGGCGTTGACCAACGACCTTACGCAGACGTGGCAGTGTGATCGAGCCGGTGCGCGCTCACTGACGCCCCCTGGCCGTTTGCATAGCTGTGCTGCGGCTTTCAGAAAAGGGACCGAAGTCCCGAATGAGATGGAACACCGAACACCCGGCCGTCGACGTGGCCCGCCAATTCCGCTGCCCGGCCGGACGCCCGGGGCCGCGGGCAAGCGGATTCGGCCAATGGCTCCGTGGCCTTGGGCTCATCGTCGTCTGGCCTGGAAGCAGTCGCGGCAGTAGACGGGACGGCCTTGTGTCGGCTTGAACGGCACCGTCGTGGTGGCGCCACATTCCGCGCAGACGGCTTCGTGGAACTCGCGTTGCGGGCGGCCGCCACCTCCCCCGCCTTCTCGAGCCCCTGGGCCCCTTGCTTTGCGCTTCTCGCGACACGCCCGGCAACGCTTCGGCTCGTGGGCGAAACCGCGCTCCGCATAGCGGGCCTGGTCTTCAGCCGAGTGCACAAACTCCTGGTTGCAGTCCTCACAAACGATGGTCTTGTCTTCGTACGACATCTGAGAGCTCCTCCGCCTGAGGGGTAGGCCTTCCCGGCCTGTCTACCGAGGACCGCGCGGGGAGACCTGGGATGTTCTCGGCCTTCTCTGATTATACGAGGGTCTGCCCAGATCCGCCAGACGTGGGCGGGCCACCGTTTTTTTCGGCTGCGCGGCACATACCAGGGACCGCGCTGGCGCCCCTCGGCCTGAGACGAGGCGGGTCGGGCCGTCGGGAGGCCGTCATCCGGGACGGCTCAGACGCCTGCTGCGCGACCCGATCACGATCCTACCGGCCAGCAGCATGCCCAGCAAGAGCGTTGGGGCGGCGGCCCCGCAACACGATGTCGAGTCGGCGTCCGTCTTCCTCCCGGCCCCAATGAGCTTGACCTTCATCTTGGGGGTCTCCGGATCGTTCGACACGATTGTGAGGGTTGCCGACCACTTGCCCTTCAAGCTCGGGGCGAAGCTGACGGGGAGCGGTTCGCTGGCGTCGGGCGCCAGCGTCATGTGGGTCCCGCTATGGGTGAACCCCTTGGTTGTGATCAGCTGGAAGCTGTCGATCGTCAGGTCGTAACCGCCCGCGTTCGAAATCACGATCTCCTGCGTCGCCGTCTGCCCCACGTCAACCGTTCCGAAGTCCACGCGGTCGGTGGAAACTTGGATGCTGGGCTTGACGTCTCTGTGACCGACCCGGTAGAGCCGTGGCAGATGGGCGCTGGCCGCTAGAAGTTGGCTTCTGGTCACGTCGCCACTGGTCACCCCGTCTGGCGACGTTACCAACGGTACGCTGATGATGTCGCCTCCGTAGGTGATGGCAAGGGCGGTGTCATCCCCGTTGAAGCTCGGGACGAAGACAGCGCACGGATCCTCGACCTCGGCCACCGCGCCCGACTGACCGGTTCGCAGGTCATACACGAGCGTCGAGGACGATTCGGTCCGCTCATCTCGCTTGTCCAGCCCGACCAGCCAGTCTCTCGAGCTGCCCGGCGAGGGGTTGCCGACGTGAACGCCCTGAGGTTGTCCCGGGATCAAGCCCCGAATCATGCCGGTCTCGACCTCGAGGCGCCCAACGCTCCAGATTCCGTAGGATTCCGCAGCCCCGGCGATGCGGACCGCGCACAGGCAGTCGAACAGGACCGCCGTGCCCGTCAGGTCGAACTCGATGATGTCCGCCGTGACGACCACGTCGGACCGCACGTCCGACTCGGTGGGCATGTAGAGCTCGAAGACCTTGTTGCTCTTTCCGGTGATGTCCGACGTGTCGAGCAGGTAGAGCCGGTTGTCGAGCGCCGTGGTGACGAAGCCCACGTACCTCCCGTCACGGGAGGCGCAGATCTGGCGGACGATGCCATCGCGGGTGATCGCCTCGTCGAACGGGTTGCCCAGGTTGAGGCTGGCCATCCGCAGGTTGTTCGTCGCATCGACGTAGCAGACGGCTTGCCCATCGGCGACGATGGCGGGCTTCGCTCGCCAGACCGGGCGATCCGCCACGTAGTAGTCCGTCCCGTCGGGCAACTGCTGTGCGAGGTAGTCGCGTCCGTCTTGTCCGGTGAAGATGTAGAGAAGCTTGTCGACGTCCTGGAGGGGATCGACTTCGACGCCCCGCTGGCCTCCCTCGTGGTCCTGCGTCACGCCCACGACGTCCCAGGCCTTGGCGACTGCCTTGGTTTCCAGCGAGGTCGCGCCATACAACTCCTCTGCGCTCTGGATGGTGGCCCGGCGGGCGTCTGCGAAGTTGCTCTGGCGCGTCAGGTGCTGGGTGAGGGCATGGTAGTAGATCTGCTCGGTCTTCTCCCTCCCGATGCTGGTGCCGAGGTTTTGCTCGGACAGCCCCTCGGCGAGAAGATACGCCGTCCTGGCGGGGATCGACATGTTGAAGTGGACGCCTCCGTTGTCGACGTCGAGTGAGATGGCCTGGTACTTGCTCATGTCTACCGGTAGGGGGCCCCATCCCGCACGTATCCAGGTCATGCTCTCGGTGCCCTCGCGGGGGTTGACGAGGCTCCTGATGAACCCGGGCGATTTCAGCGTGCAGTTCTCGCCGATCCGCCAATCGAACCGATCGACCATGCAGGCGAAGATGTCGGCGAACGCTTCGTTCAGCGCCCCGGACTGATACCGGTATTCGAGATTGGCCGAGAAGCTGATGACGGCGTGGGTATACTCGTGTGCCACGACGTCCAGCGCGCCGCTGAATTGAGCGAAGTCGGCGCCGTCCCCGTCGCCGAAGAACCAGGTGAGCAGGCTGGGGCTCCAGGAGGCCTGCGCTATGTTCTTGCCCATGTGAACGCATCCGATGACGGTCATGCCGTTGTCGTCGACGGAGTCGCGTCCGAAGGTCTCGTAGTAGTAAAGCCTCGTGGTAAGCAGGCCGTCCAGCAGGCTAACGGCGGCGGGGTCCCACGGCCCGGTCGGGCTCGCTGCGGCGACGTAGTGCAGGGGAGCATCGCGGTCGAGCTCCTGGTGGGCCAAATCGAGGATGACCGTGGCACCGCGTCCGAAATCGCCGTTGGCTGGATTGGGGTCGCTTCCATTGATGGCCAGCGACATGTCGATCATGGTGTAGTCACTGCCGTCGTGCCAGACGCTGAAGTCCTTTTTCCATCCGTCCAGGTTGCTGCCGCTGGCCGGCACGGACTCTCGCCGCGTGGTCTGGTACTTCTCGATGATTTCGCCACAGTGCGCGTCGACGAAGTATCTCCAGGACGCCCTGCCCACCAGGGGCTCGACCACGTGAACCAGTCTTGCGATGCCCAGGCCGTCCACGTGGATGGCCATCTCTGACGTGACGTGGTTGCAGACCTTGCCCAGGTCTCGCTCGACGATACCGACGGCGTCAGCTACGGTCAGGACGGGCGTGAAATCCAGAGTTGGCGACGGCTCGGCCCTGCCCTCGATCAGGTAGGGTGCTCGAGCGGGGTCCAGGTGCACGAAGACCTCCCTGCCCCAGACCGGGATGCCGTTTCGCACCTGCTGGTACTTGACGTGCGTCAGCCCCAACGTGTCCGTTGCCGTGCGCTTCGGCGTGAATTCCGTCAGGCCGTCGTGGATTCTGAGCAGATCACGGTACCCGTGTAGACAGGACCGGCCGATGTCGTCGGATGCGATGAGCTTCCCAGATGCCGCGGCGACCTTTCGGGCAGCCAGGCGTGTCCCGGGTTTGATGAAGACTGCCGCGCCGTTTCTCTTGTTGAAATGCACCACCAGGTCCGGCTGCTCACGCTTCAGTGCATTGAGCTTGGCGGGCCCCGCTGCGGTGGCGACCTCCGCTGGTTGTGGGGGGAGGGGCCGGTCAATCTTCCTCTTGACGACGACCTTGCTGCTGGCCGACTGCCGGCTGGATTCCTCGTGAAACAGCGCCAGGACACGCTGGAAGTCGGACGACATCTGCCGGAGGTCCGGCGGCTCGTGCGGTTTGGCAGGGGGCAAAGCGCCTTCTCGCCCCGGGGGCGGCATCCCCAGGGCCCTGCTGGCGACGATGGACAGCGCCACGACCAGCGGAAGGCATCTGCAGCGTGTCGGGGGACGCTTCATGTTCGCCGTTTCCTGTACCAGGCGTTCTGGAGCGAGGGGGATGCTCCCAATCCCGCAATCAAGCCCGATCCCTCGCAGGCCATGGACGCACGCAACGCCATGGCCTCCGCCCGGGGAGGTCAGACAACCGATTGTCCGCAGTGGTCGAAAGCCCCCAACTCTCCGTCAGCGCGATCTAGGAATCGATCCCGGAGCGTCCGGCCCCCCGCCGATGTAAGACAGCAGTGTCCGCACGTCTCTGGTACGGTAATGGCCCTTCTACAGAGAGTCAAGCCAGAAAGAGGCTGGTTCCAGCGGCCTCGGGCGTGTTGCGCCAGCGGGGCACCGTCGGGGCGGGTTCGGGGGGGCAGCATCGCTTACTGTAGGCAGTCGTCAAACAGCCCTTCGTTGCGGGACCAGGTGTCAATCGGGTCGCGTGTGTCCATGACCCGGCGAAGGGCGTGGTGGAGTTCATAGAACGTGCCGTCGAGACCGGCTTGCTTGCAGGCGTCAGACAACCCGTGCGAGACGCCCAGGCCGACCATCATGGCGTACCGATCGGTCGGCACGGGATCGCGGCCGGGAACCCGATTGAATTCGTCGAGGCACTTGGCACGGGACGTCGAGAGGAATCCTGCGCAAGCGATGGGACGAACGGCGTGAACGCGGCAGTTGCCGTCTTCAGTCCTCAAGGCGCAGGGAATCAGCTCGGCGATGTACGCTTCGCGGGTCATGCTCGAGGCGAGGGCGGCGTTGCGGTCCATCTTGTCGCGGACCTCTCGCAAGGCGTCGGCAGGGATGTGTGTCTGGAGGTGCCGGACGATGGCGAAGGCCTCGGGAGCGGCGACCGTGACAGCTGTGTGGCAGCAGGGGTCGCAGCCGGGTCGGCATTCGTGGCGCCCGCTGAGGGGCGAGCGCTCCATGCCGCGCAGGGCGAGCGCGCGGATTTCGTCGGCCAGTGCAAGGACGTTGTCGGCCAGGTCATCCCGCCGCAGGTAGCCGCTGGCGGCCTGCCTGGCCCTGTCGGCCCAGGTTGCCAGCAGCCCCCGTTCGGACAGGCGGTCTGGGGTGTTCCCATGTCGCTGGCGTGCCCTGGAGCGTCGAGCCTGCTCCCGTTTCTTGCGCTTGCGCTTCTGCGACATGACGTGTCACTCGGCGTCCTGCCGGGGCAAGGCCACCCAGCCGCCCGAGGCCCGTGCTATCGCAGGACGGAAGAACAGAGAAGCTGGCCCCTTGGCCGACAAGGTGACACAATACGGCGTCGCGAGCAAGACGCGGAAACGGTTCTGCGACCGCACGGTGCGTCGGGAATCACTCTTGCGTATCATCTTGGCGGGGGAGCAGACGTGGTTCGCTGATCGACGTGGTGAGGAGGATGCTGGTGTGACTACCTCTCGCAGGGAGTTCATGGCGACGGCTGGCGCGACGGCCTTTGTCGCCGCCGCCGGGGGTAACGCCGCGACCGGTGTGGCGAGCGAACGGCCCGCGCTGCCGCAGGTCTCGTGGCGTCGGGACGTGCCGGTTCGCTATGAGGCGGACGTCGCCGTGGTTGGCGGGGGGATCGCGGGCGTATCGGCCGCGTGCGCGGCGGCGCGGTCCGGTGCGAAGGTCATCCTCGTGGAGCGGTTTGCGGTGACGGGCGGGAACTGCACCGTAGGCGGCGTCGCGTCCTTCTGCGGGGAGACGGCAGGACAGGGCGAGGTCTTCGACGCAATCATCGCCGATCTGGAGAAGTTCGACGCGGTTGCGCCGTACCGCCCGTATCCCCAGGCGGACAATCGTATCTTCGATCATGAGATCCTGGCCGTCGTGCTTCAGGAGCTGCTCATCCGTCGCGGCGTGAAGCTGCTGCTGCACACGCGGTTCGTCGACGTATGCGTGGCCGACGGTCGTATCACGGAGTGCATCATCTGCGGCAAGTCGGGGCCCGAGGCGCTGCGGGCCAAGCAGTTCGTCGACTGTACCGGAGAGGCGGAGGTGGCCCGCGCGTCGGGTTTCAAGACCATCAAGGGCCGGCCGGAGGACGGGTGCCAGCTGCCGATGTCCCTGATGTACTTCGTTCGCCACGTGCCGAAGAACAAGCGTCGCACCCAGGTGCCTGAAGGCTGGTTCGAGGCGTTCGGTCGTCGGGAGGACCTGCCGATGACGAGCGTCTGGCCGAACGGACCGGGTGGCAACGCCCTGAAGATCAAGATCCCGATGTTCGACGCCACGGATACGGAGGGCCTGACCCGAGCCGAGATCCGCGCCCGCAGGCGGATGATGGCCGTGCTGGACTACTACCAGCGGGTCGAGAAGCGACCGTGGCTGCTGGATCACTGCTCGCCGCAGATCGGCATTCGCGAGGGGCAGCGCGTGGTCGGGGATTATGTGCTGACGGTGGCCGACCTGCGTGCAGCCAGACGGTTCGACGACGCGGTTGCGCGCGGGGTGTACCCTTTGGACGCCCACAAGCCGGACGACGACAAGCGGACGTACATTCTGTCCGCGAAGGAACGAACGGTCCCGCCGTATCAGATCCCGCTGCGGAGTCTGCTGGCGAAGGACGGGCGAAACTTGATGGCGGCGGGGCGGTGCTTCTCGGCGGACCAGTTGGCATTGTCGTCGGCGCGGGTGACGACGTCGTGCTCGATGATGGGCCAGGCGGCGGGGATCGCGGCGGCGATGGGCGTGGCGCGGAACTGCGACCCGCGCGAGCTGAACGCGTCTGATGTCCGGAAGGTTGTCGAACAGCGCGGTGGCAAGCTGGCGGTCTAGGCGGGTCATTCTGGCCGGGTGGTTGACGTACCAGAAAGGAGCGAGGGACGCATGTTGGCAGCTTGTGTGAGCATGGTGGCCATGTCGTTGGCAGCGGATGCCTCAGGGCCGCAGGGCGCAAAGCCCGAGCAGGAGGAAGTGATTCGCGTGAAAACGAAAGGCAAGAACCCCAACGTGATCGATGGGCTGGACATCATCTGCCAGGCGCGGTCGGTGACGGTGACGGCGGGCCGGTGTCGGGTCGGGTCCAAGACGGTGAACGTCAGTGAGACGCAGTTGGCGGTGGATCCTGCCGAGACGGTGGGCGTCGTCGACGAACGACACCGGATCAGCGACGAGAAGGTGAATTCATGGCGAGGCGGCACGCGGCTGCGGGCCGGTCGCGATCCGTATCGCGTCATGCCCGGCCAGTTGGTGGCAGACAGCGTGGTCGTCCGTGCCGAGGTCGACGGGAAGGTCACGTGCTTTGCGCGCGATAAGGACTATTACCTCGACCCCTTCTGGGGCGCGCTATGCCGCCTGCTCGAGGGGCGGATCAAGAAGAAGCAGCTTGTGACGATCAGCTACGTCTACAGCCTGCGCCGGGTCGATCGCATCGAGGTCCTGCCCGATGGCACGCTGACGGTGCGTCGCGGACGCCCGAAGGTGGACTGCCCGCCTATGCCGCGCAAGACGAAGGGGGCTGTGACGCTGGCGACGGTCTATCGGGGCTATCACGCACACCGGGTAGAGGCAACGGACGTCTACGTCGTCAACGAGGCGAAGGCCACCGCGGTGGCGTCGCCCGACCTGAAGCCGGTGGCCGGAACGCTGGCGAAGCTTCGGAGCGGCAAGCCGGTCACGATCGTCTGCTGGGGCGACAGCGTGACGGTGGGGGGCGATGCGAGTCGGCCCGAGAAGCGGTACGTAGACCTTCTTGGTGCACGGCTGCAGAGGCGTTTCGGCGACAGCAAGATCAAGGTGATCAACGCGGGCATCGGCGGGACCAGCACGCATGGCCGTCTGAAGGCCTACGCCAAGGAGGTCCTGGCGCACAAACCGGATCTGATCACGGTCGAGTTCGTGAACGACATGGGATTGCCCGCCAAGACGCTGCGGGCCAACTGGCGAAGCGCGATCGCGCAGGCCCGCCAGATCGGCGCGGAATTCGTCATCATCACGCCGCACTACGTGATGCCGTCCTGGATGAGCAAGGAGCACCCGCGGGGGCCCGAGACGCGTCGCAACTGCAAACTGCTGCGCGAACTCGCAGACGAAGAGAAGGTCGGCCTGGCCGACGCGGCGCGGCGATGGGAGCTGCTGGAGTATGCGGGGATTCCCTATGAGATCCTGCTGATGAACGGGATCAACCACCCCGACGATCGGGGACACGCCATCTTCGTGGACGAGTTGATGCGCCTGTTCCCGAAGTAGGGTCGCCGATCGCTGCGTGCCTTGAGGCTCAGGAGTGCTCTGGCTGCGTGAAGTCTGACGGGGTGAGGGCTTCGAAGACTCGCTTGAGCCCCTGATCACTCAACCTGTCCTGCGCGTCGGCGAGCGACAACCACTCGCGGCGCCGGAGCGCTCCTTCCTGCCACGTTTCGAGGACCTCCCGCACCTCCAAGAGGTACACTGCGACGATGCAGGTCCCTCCCCACTTGTCGTAGTGGTACTCGCCTATCGGCTCGGTCCCCACAACACCCGTGACGCCGGCCTCTTCCAGTGCCTCCTGTGCAGCCGACTCTGCAGGCGAGAGGTCCGGTTCCACGATGCCCTTCGGGATGATCCAGCGCTTCTGGCTCGAGGAGGTGACCAACAACACTTCGACCTGGCACCCCTTCCGCCGAAACGGGATCACGCCCGACTGGTTGTACCAACTTGGGGGTTTCTTGCTCAATGACTGCGCTCCTGCGACATCCGCTGCCGTCGTTCGTTCGGCCCGTTGATCTGTTGCGCGTGTATCGTACCGCGCGTTCCCCTGAGCTGACGAGAGGCTGACGGCAGGCGACGAGGCGACCGCGCTGCCATTCGGCGGTGTTGACATCCTGCGATTTCCACAGTAGGTGCTGCTAGCAGCCGTTGCGCAGGACAAGGGACCGGAGGGGAGCGAAGAACGAGAGGGATCGGGATGACGGCCAAGTCCAAGACAGTGCTGATCACGGGGGCGTCGAGTGGGATTGGGGCGACGTTCGCGCGCCATCTGGCGGCTGGGGGTACGCATCTGATTCTGGTCGCGCGACGAAGCGAGCGACTGAATGCGCTGGCCGAGGAGCTCGGCGATCAGTGCGGCGCCACGGCCGAGGCGCTCGCGGCGGACCTGTCGACGCCCGAGGGGACGGCGTGCGTGGAAGATCGGATCGCGTCACTTCCGCATCTGGACGTGCTGATCAACAACGCCGGTTTCGGCACGCGGACGCACTTCGCCAAGATTGATCTGGCCATGCACGTCGACATGATCAACGTTCATGTGACGGCCAGCGTGCGTCTGGCGCGCGTGGCCTTGCCCGCGATGATGGAGCGCCGCCGCGGAGATATCGTCAACGTCTCGTCGATGGCCGGCTTCCTGGCGATGCCGTACACTGTGACGTACTGCGCGACCAAGGCGTATCTGATCACGTTTTCCGAGGGGCTTGCCAAGGAACTGACCGGCACGGGCGTGCGCGTTCAGGCCCTGTGTCCGGGGTTCACTTACACGGAGTTTCACGATCAGCCTGAGTTCGAGAACTTCGATCGGTCATTCGTGTCCAAGCGTCTGTGGATGTCGGCCGACGACGTGGTGGCCGAGTCCTTGCGGGCACTCGAGAAGAACGAGTCAGTTTGCGTGCCGGGCCGGCTGAACCGCACGCTCCTGCGCTTCCAGCGCAGTCCGATCGGCCCGCTCTTGTTGCGGATGGCCGCCAAGAAGCGCTGGGAGTGATTGCCGTCGTCGGGTCCGGCGGCGGCAGCGGGGCGTGAGGATGCACTGTCGCGAGTGCGACGTGGGAGGATCTCAATTGAATCGATTCCTTTCCTATCTGGTGGCGGTCGCCTGGCTATTGCCCATGTCGGCGCTAGCTGACGTATCTGCAGGCGGCGCTGTCGGGCGGCTTGGGGGGAGTTCCGTGATGGGCAGCCAGGCACAACCGAAAGGCACCGCGCGGGCGCGGAACGGACGGAGGAGGTCTTCGATGCGTTTCTATGTCGGGACGTACACACGTGGTCCGAGCAAGGGCATCTATCTTTGCCGCATGGACGTCGCCACGGGCAAGTTGGCCTTCACCGGGGAAACCGCCGAGGCGAAGAACCCCTCGTTTCTGGCCCTGCACCCGAGCGGAAGGTATCTGTACGCCGTCAGCGAGATCGATCGCCATGAGGGTCGGTCCTGCGGCGGGGTCAGTGCGTTCGCGATCCATGCCGAGACGGGCGGCCTGACGCCCTTGAATCAGCAGCCCTCCGAGGGAACGAATCCCTGTCACCTGGTCGTCGATGCGACGGGGAAGTACGTCCTTGTGGCGAACTACAGCAGCGGTTCGGTGGCCGCGCTGCCCATCAAGAAGGACGGTCACGTGGACACGGCGAGCGACGCGGTTCAGCACGAGGGCGGCAGCGTGAACGCCTCGCGGCAGAAGGGCCCGCACGCGCATTCGATCACGCTGGACCCGGCCAATCGCTACGCCTTCGCGGCGGATCTGGGCATGGACAAGGTCATGATCTATCGACTCGACGCGGCGCGCGGCAAGCTCGTCCCGAACGATCCGCCCTGGGCCCGTACGAAACCCGGCGCGGGGCCGAGGCATTTCGCGTTCCACCCCAGCGCCAAGTACGCCTACGTGATCAATGAGCTGGACTCCACGATGGTGGCCTTCGCCTACGACGGTTCGAAAGGAGCGCTCGCCGAGATCCAGACGGCGCCGACGCTGCCGGAGGGCTGGGAGGGCACGAACTACTGTGCCGACGTGCACGTTGATCCTGGCGGCAAGTTCCTCTATGGCTCCAACCGTGGACATGACAGCATTGTCATTTATGAAATTGACCCCTCGAAAGGTACATTGGCCTTCCGAGGTCACGCACCGACGCTGGGCAAGGCGCCACGGAACTTCGCCATCGACCCAACCGGCACGTTCTTGCTGGCTGCGAATCAGGATTCCGACAACATCGTCGTGTTCCGGATCGACCCGGCGACCGGTATGCCTACGCCCACTGGGCACACGCTGGACCTTCCCAAGCCGGTCTGCATCAAGTTCGCTGTGAGGGGAGATCGGGGCGCGAATGGCTAGCGGGAGTTGGCGGCGCCTACAGGGGGGGCGCGACACCTTCGAAACACACGGTGGGTTTCGGCGCGCAAGTCCCTTGTCCGCCACCTATGCGCTGCGTAGAATTCTTTAGAGAGGAGACCCAGTTGGCTTTCGTCTGGGCAGCGCTTCGTCCCCGACTGGTCGACCGGGGACACATGGTGCGAGGGGACCCTCCTCCCCTCCCTCCTCCTCCCACGGAACCCACGTGTCCCCGGTCGACGGGTCGGGGCGACCATTCGGGCCACTACAGACTTCCGGAGTGCATTGTAGCGTAGCTTTTTGGCCGAGTGTCTCAGTTCGCGCTGATTTCCGGGACCCCTTCGCTCAGGCAGAACGTCGTGTCCTTGACCTCTGCGTCTTCCCGCTTCATCCCCTCAAGAAAGACGCCTGCCTTGATGTCTTGCCGTCGGTCGATGACCGTGTTCCGTTCCAGGACGACGTTCTTGCACCAGCGTAGGTGGATGGGGCATCGCTTGCGGTTCCCTCGCGGATTCTCGACCCGTCCCGCGCGGATCACGTTTCCCCTGATCCGGACGTCTCGGGCGTTGCTCAGGAACATGCCGTTCCCGTATCCCAGGGATTCGATGGTGTTGTTCTCGATGAGGACGTCGCGGATCAACTGATCGGTCCCAGGCTGTGTGCCCGACACCATCATGACAAGTCCCGTATTCCGCCCGCAATTCACGACGCGATTGCCGCGGATGACCACATGCTCAGGTATGGGACCCTCCCAGAACTGCGTGTCATTTGACATCGCGATGGGGTGTCCGCCCACATCGTTGATGATGTTCGCTTCGATGACCCCGCCGGTGCGCAGCAACATGGCGTTGCGGGTCTGGTATTGGAAGCGGTTGTTCCGAATGATGTACCCCGCGCCGGAACGGCTGAGGTTGAAGAACTGCGTGGCCGTCTTGTCTCGTGCGTTCTTGCCGGCCACGACACCGGCCAGCGCGCGGTCGAGCGTGATGACCCGATCATGGCCTCGCCCGCACTCGACGTTTTGCACCTTGGCTCGACCGATTTTCCGGGCGTCTACGGTGGGTAGGGCAATCATCTCATCGCCGACGTCGATGGGATGGATGTACCAGGCGATCGCCGCGGATCGCACGGCGAACGTTCGATCGGAGATGACCTTCGTGACCACCTCAGCCATGCAGCTGATGTTGATGCTGTCATCGAACAGCCCCTCGAAGTAACAGCTCTCGATGATGGGCCCGACGCGGTTGTTCTTGCAGTGCATACCGTCGGAGAGGCTGGCGGTCAATCGATCGGTGCCGGGCTTCAGCAGGATGTTGTAGTTCCGGATCGTGATTCGGCCGCGGTTATCCGTGAGCGCTATGGACCCGTTGGGCGAGCAGTACTGACGGATGTTCTCGAGCAGGCAGTCCTCGCTGTTCACGATGCGGATGTTCGCAACGGACAGGCCTTTCAGCTTTCGGTTACGCTGCCACGGGCTGTAGCGGACTCGAAAGACGAAGCGGTCGCCGTGGGCGATGTGCGCGACCTTCGGACGGAAGTCGCCTCGAGCCGTGATCCGGAAGGCCCGACGCTGTTCTGGCAATCGGTCGACTGCGTCGATCATGATGTGACCGATCTTGAGCGGCCAGGCCGTCCCGGGTCGCCGGGGATGGAACAGCACCCCGAACCGCCACGCCGACCAGCCGACGTTGATGTAGTTCGCCTGCATCCACTGTTGGGAGGGAGGATCTGGATAGCCGTCGTAGAGGCGGACATCGAAGGTGCCCTGCTTGGCGTCGACCCGCACGACCTCGCCCTGCGTGAAGGGCAATGGGTCGTAGTCGATATCCAGCCCACGAATGGCACACCGCTGGCTCTTGTGGATGATGAAGGCCCTGGCGTTGGGATGGACGAGCAAAACGGCCCCGTTGCCCTCGATCGTGAGGTCTTTGGCGCCGTCGATGTCGAGGGCCTCCCAGCGGTCAGACCGCGGGCCGATTCGGTAGGTCTTGTGTCCGTCGAGGATGACCTTCGCACGCCGCCCACACGCGACCGCGGCACTGATGGCCTTGCGAATGGCGGGGCCGTCGTCCGTCTTGCCGTCGCCTGCTGCGCCGAAGTCCTTGGCGTAGAAGAAACGGCCCTCGCGTGCTTGCGAATGATTCCCTTGCGAGCCATCAGGCCGACCGAGGGCCATCGCAGAAAGCGCAACGGCGTGTACGAGTGCGACGGCGCGCATGACCCCAGATCTCCCTGGCCCGCCCGGATTTTCCCGGCCGATCCGGCTGGGGTCCAGTGCGAATCGTTCAGTTTGTCGGGAGGTGTGGTTTGGGGGCACCGGCGGAGACCGGCCGGCACACGATTCGCGACACCTGATACAATGCGCCGCGCGTCAGTGTGGCGCTGTCTTTCCTAGGAGCAATGCACGATGAGATCTGCTTCGGTCGTGGGGCTCGTGTGTGGCGTGTTCGTGGGCGGGGGGAGCGGGGAGGAGGTGTCGGTCGAGGATCTCGAGGGGTTGCTCCGATCGCAGGTCACAGAGTGGCGATGGCGTCTGGGGGAGGTCTCCGGGGCGGAGAGGTCGGCGTTCGATGATGCAGATTGGGAGCGCGTCGTCGTGGGTCACAAATGGTGGCCCAGCGAGTCCACCTGTTGGTATCGCACGCGGATCCGTATCCCCGAGCGTATCTGTGGCGTGCCCGTATCGGGATCAACCGTGCGGCTCAAGGTGGGTATCGACAACGAAGCGACTGCCTATGTCGACGGGCGGGCGACTCAGACGTTCACGTGGGACGACGGCGACTTCGTGCTCCGCAAGGAGGCTCGCCCCGGTGACGTGGTGACCGTGGCGCTTCATGGCATCAACCGTCCGGGATTCGGCACCTTGTACAAGGCGGAGCTGGTATCGAGCGCGAGCGAGGATATGGTCAACGCGCTGCGGGGGTTTCTGGGCGCGCGTGAGTTTGCACTGGCCGGCTTGACGGATCTGGATGAGCAGCGCGCGAACCATTGGCAGCGGCTGGCCCGGGGAGCCTTGAAACACTTGGACCTCCGGGCCTATCGGGCCGGTGACGTAGGCGGGTTCATCGGGTCGGTCCAGAAGGCTCGCACGACGTTGTTGGCCGACGTCACGACGGTCGCGTCTTCCCTTGCCGAAACGGCCAACCTGTTGGAGAAGCTCAAGGCGCGCATCAGACGGTCTGCCGAAGCCGGCAAGCCGATGCCGTACCAGACGGTCGACGCTCGGGTCGTCCAGAGTTGGCTGCGATTCGCCCGGGATGATCTGGCCGAGGACACCATCCTTCGCAAGCTTCGCGGCTTGCGGGCCGCCGATTACATCCGTCACCTCTGTCGCCAGGCCATCCTCGATCCGAGGGATCGACCCGTGCCTCGGTATCGGACCGGGCGGCCGGCGATTCGCAACGGGGCGTTCTGGCAGAACGGCCAGCCGGTGTTCTTCACGGGGGTCGGACACTTCAGTCAGGTCCGCAAGGACGTGCCCATCCTGGCGGACTACGGGTTGAATATCATTCAGATCGAGATGGGACCCGCCAACGGCCTACCCGATCCGGATACCGTGGACACCGGCGCCATCCGCAGAAACGTCGTCGCGGTCCTCGACAACGCGGCCCGGCATCACGTAGCGGTCAATCTACTGGTCTCGCCGCACTACTTTCCGAAATGGGCGATCGACCGGAATCCTGCGCTGGCACAATGCGGCCATGGGTTTCTGCGCAATTGCGTCGTCGCGCCGGATGCGCGGGCGGTCTACGAGAAGTGGTTGCGTGCGCTGATGCCGCTGATCGCCAAGCACCCGGCGCTGCACAGCATCTGTCTGAGCAACGAGCCACAGTACCGTTGTCGTTGCGCCCATGCCCGTGCCGACTTCCACCGATGGCTCAAGGTAAAGCACGGCGACGTTCAGACGATGAATGACCGGTGCGGCACGACGTTCCGCCGGTTCGCGGACGTGCCGGTCCCGAAGGACGCATCGAACTATGCGCTGTTCTTCGACTGGTGTCGGTCTAACCAAGACCGCCTCCTCGCTTTCCATGCGTTCGAGCGAGACATCATCCACGCGTACGATCCCGACCTGCCCGTGCATGCCAAGGTGATGTCGTTGGCGTTCGAGGACCCCGGGCGTTTCCGAGACGGCGTGAACCACGAGGACTTCAACCGGCTGGGCGCGATCGCGGGAAACGATTGCGTGCAGACGTTCGCCGGCCGACACCCAATCGAGTACGCTCAGGAGTGGCGAACGATGGCGATGAATTACACGCTGCAGCATTGCACCGCGCCACAGGCGCCGATCTTCAACTCCGAGGACCACATCATCCCGGACGGGGATACCCAGTACATCCCGGGCGCGCATATTCGCACGGCGTTCTGGACGCAGGCGCTGCATGGTCAGGGGGCCGCGACGACGTGGGTCTGGAGTCGGGGCCAGTCAGGCGACCTTGCCGAGAATATCCTGACGCGGGTCAACTGCGTCCGCGCGATGGGCGAAGTCGCGCTGGACCTGTGCCGCTTGGCCTCAGAGATGCACGCCCTGCAGCGCGCCAAGGCTGAGGCGGCGATTCTGTACGCTTACTCGTCGCTGTTGGCCTCCCAGGACCATACAAACGAATGCAGGTCCGCCTTCGAGGGCGCCTACTTCACGGATGCCGTGTGGGATTTCGTGACCGAGCGTCAGGCCGTTGCGGGCAAGCTGAGCGGCTACAAGCTCGTCGTCGTGCCGCGTGCCGCCAACGTGGCTGATGCCGTCGTGGCTGCCTTCGACGCATACATCGCCCAGGGCGGGACCGTGATGACGGTCGGAGAGTGCTTCGTCCGAGACGAATATGGCCGCGAGCGCGCTGGGCGTCTGAAGCAGAGTCGCCGGGGCAGGCTGGTCGCATTTCCGGACGCCATGACGCCCCGCGCTTACCGCGAGATCCTCGACGGCTTGCTTGCCAAGACGCGTGTGGACCGGGCGGTACGTCTGACCGGGCCCCCTGGGGAGCCCGTTTGGGGCGTGAATCTCCGTGCGGTCAGACGGGGCGAGGACCTGCTGGTCAATCTGGTCAACTTCACCCGCAGGCCAGCACGCGTCATGCTCCGCTCGGCGGTGTCCCTCGGCAAGGCAACGGATCTTCTCGCGGGCAAAGCGGTTCGCTTCCCCCTGGAACTCGAGCCGCTTGATCCCGTGCTCTTGCGAATCTCGGCCACTGGACCAGGAATCGGCGAAGGGCGTTAACGTGCGTTCTCTGTGATCAATCACTTCAGCTCGACAATGCCCCACAGCTCGAGCCCGGGCACGTGGATCCGAATACGCCCGTCGGCTTGGCTGACCTCGATGGGCTCGACCATGTCGAGCTCCTTCGGGTCGAGGCCTTCGGGCAGCTTGGCGAGCAACTTGGGCTGATGGATCACAGCCTTGCTGAACGTCCGACGGCAGAAGAGCTTGGCGTCGAGAGCCACCTGAAACGATCCCCTGCTCTTCATTCGTCGCACCTTGGCATCGTAGTCGCGGTTCAGCAGGTGGATGGCCACGGGCGCTGAGGTGTCGTTCGGCACCGCACGCGGCAGGACCCAGATGCCTTTCGCGCCCTCCAACTGGATCGGTCGGGGCAGTTGGCTCGGCAGTGCCTTGCCAGCACAGATCAGAACAGGCCGCCCGTCGGCCAACGAGCGGATACGCTTCAGCACGGCATCGGACGTGTGTTTTCGACTGGCGATTAGAATCGTCGCACAACCGACAAGGTCCTGGGACGTGACACGCTTCTCGAGAAGATCGTTCCCCTCCAGCGCCGTGCAATACGGGATTTGCGCGTCGGCAAGCTGTGCGCATACGCGGTGGATGGACCAGCGACCCTCCTGGATCGCATCGCACGTCAACACGACGGTCGTCGTGGCAAGGGCTTCATGGCCGTCGAGTAGCGGCGCGACCTGTTTGATGAACCTGGCGAGACAGGCGTAGTGATCCGTGACCGCACGGTACGTATCCGAGCCCTTCTTGGGGTCCATCACCCACGCGCGATGTGGGATCATCATGTGATGACCCATCGCGTAGGCGAGCGCGACCCACGTGCAAACCAGCGTGGGTCGCTGGTCAGTCTTCATCAGGTACCACTCGTAACCATGCGCCGTCGTCGCTACCGGCTTGCCGAACGTGTCGCCAAGTTTGTAGGCCAGGACGGGCACGTATGGGACCCGAAGCTCCTTGGCCTGATGGGCGAGTTCGGTCGTCATGAAATCCAGCAGCGGGATCGTCGGGTACTTGATCCAGGAACCCGCGTGGGCGTTGGCCGACATCGGCACCGGCTTGCCTGATGTGGCCCGGGCGCGGTCGCGCAGCTCGCGGAGGAAGTCCCGAATGCTGACGAGCTGGTAGCGAACGAACTGCCGCCACAGCGGCGCCTGTCTCGGCTCGCCACCTTTGGCCTTGATGAAGCGGCGATAGTCGAATCCATCGAGTGTCTCGATGCCGGCTTGTCTGAGGACGTCTTCGGGCTGCTTGCGGAGGTACGCCGTGAAGCCGGCGACACACAGATCGCAGAAACAGCCCGGCTTCTTGGCCAGCAGGGCATAGCCGCTCATGCACGGCTCGTCGACGTGGAGCGCCGTGGCACCTGTGGCCATCATCGCGTCCATCTGCTTGCGGTACCACGCTCGGGCCTCGGGATGACGAACGCACGCCATGGGGATCTTCCACCGCTTGATCAGCCAGGGCACGCCGACGAGCTCACCGTCGATGTCGACTACGGCGTGCTTCTTCAGGTTGATGCCGAGATCGGCGACCTTCTGAAACGCCGCCGCGTTGTCCTTGCGAAACTCCCAGAACAAGTTGTAGTGCTTGGAGTTACGATCGCCCTCGGCCACCAGGAACTTGCCACCCTCTTGCACAGCGGCCAGGTCAATGGCGTTGAGGCGGACCCCGGCCGAGTGCGCGTGCTCGATCACCTCGCGTCGCCTGGCGGTCCACTTCTCGCCGGGTCGAAGCTGCCCGCCCCAGGCGATGATGTCGAGGCAGTACTTGCGGATGACCTTCGGATTGCTCTCCTGGTACATCGCGATGATGTCGCTGTGCTTGATTAGATTGCTGCGCGTCCGCACGCAGCGCGGGCCGTCAGCTGCGGGCGCGCTTGTCACCAGCATCAGCGGTAATACGATGGTCAGGGGATTGGACATTCCATCCTCCTTGCGCATGGAGATCGCAGCATCTTGCCAAGCACACACCATGAGGTCAGGACCGATGTTGATATGCCAAGTGGCAGGCCGATGCAACCAATGAACCGTCGGGAGTTCCTAAGCGCAGCGGGTCTGGGCTCGGCTGCTTTGGTCATGCCATCCCTGTCGCATGCAAAAGGCACGGCGAAGCGCCGTCCCAATGTCGTGTTGATCCTGGCCGACGACCTCGGCTGGGGCGACTTGGGCTGCTACGGCCACGAGACGGTCCGGACGCCGCATCTCGATCGGCTTGCGCGCGAAGGCGTACGGATGACCAGCTTCTACGCCGATGCGCCGGTGTGTTCGCCGACACGGGGGGCGTTGCTCACCGGACGCGTGCCGCAGCGCAACGGCCTGACGAACGTGATCGAGACCACCGACCACACCACGCACCTGCGAGCCGACGAGACGTTGATCTCGGAGATGCTTCGCGGCGCGGGCTACACGACGGGCATCGTCGGCAAGTGGCACGTCGGTGAGGCCTGGCCGGTTCGGCCAAACCGTCGGGGGTTCGATTTCTTCTATGGCGGGCTGCTGGGGGGGATGGACTTCTATCGACACGATTTCGTGAACGCCCAGCATGACCTCTGGCTCAACGACACGCCGGTCCGGCGCGACGGTGAGTACATCACGGATATCCTCGGTGAGCAGGCCGCTGGGTTCGTGCGGCGGAGCAAGGATGAGCCCTTCTTCCTCTACCTTTCGTTTCAGGCCGTGCACATCTCCATGGGCTCGCAGAGCCGCGGCGACATCCAGGTCCCGCCACGCTGGCTGAAACGATATGAGAGCGGGGCGCTGTCTGAGCAGCGGCTCAAGTACTACGCCGCGGTCAGCGCGATGGACGAAGCGATCGGTCGCGTCCTGGACGCGGTCGACACGGCCGGTGTGACCGACAATACCGTTGTGATCTTCACGTCGGACAATGGCCCGGAGCCGAGATGGCCCGGATCGAGCGGGCCCTTCTTCGGGACGAAGCACACGTTGTGGGAGGGCGGCATCCGTGTGCCGATGATCATTCGTTGGCCGAAGCGTCTGCCGGCAGGGGAGGTCTGTAGTGCCTGCGCGGTGACGCACGATCTGGCTCCGACGATCTTGTCGATGACGGACATCGGTAAGCCCAGAAATCCGGTCATGGACGGCATCGACCTCGCCCCTCTCCTCAAGGGAAGACGCCCAGACCGTCCGCGGACGCTCTGTTGGTCGTACCTTCGCGACACGCTGGCGATCTCCCGGGAGAAAGCAATCCGTCGAGGTCAATGGAAGTGGCTGAACGGCGCGCTCTACGACCTTGAGCGCGACCCGATGGAATCCCGCGACGTGTCCGCTCAGTACCCCGCGGTCGCCGCCGAGCTGGGGGCCGCGTGGAATACGTGGGTCCGACAGTTTCCCGACGAGGTCAAACGTTGGGGCGATCGCAAACCCAAGCCGCATCGACGGGACAAATGGCGGTGAGCCTGGGCGGGGGCTGCTTCTTGATGGGAATTCCCTTACAGTAATGTGTCGGTAGGCGGGCGAGGCCCATTCGAGCGATTGGGGTCTGGCGAGCAAGAAAGGACCTGACCATGACAGCGCGTGCAAGTCTTTCGGGGTGTCCGGGTTGTGGGGTGAGCCGGCGGCGATTCTTGCTGCAGGGATGCGCGGCCTGTGCCGGAGCGACGGGGCTGGTCGCGTCGCCTCGCGTGCTCGGCGCTGCAGAGAAGAAGGGCAAGTTTCGCATTCGCGTGATCTACTCGCTGCACGCCGTCAAGCAACCGGGGCCGGACTGGCCGAACGTCGGGTTTGACTTCGGGCCCGTCATGGAACGGATCAACGCGGTCCTGGCCAAGGGCTGTCCGGAGTTCGAGTTCGTCACGGCAATGGCCAACGGCCCCGACCAGGCCAAGAAGATCCTCGAGCAGGACAAGTCGGCCGGCATCGACGGCTACATCGTCTATCAGATGAACTGTTGGAACCGGGTCGTCCAGACGATGGTGACCTCGGGCAAGCCGGTCCTCTACGCCGACTTCCAATACGCCGGCAGCGGCGGGTTCCTTGTCTACACAGCGGCGTTTCTTCGACGGCGAGCGCCCAACTTGGGTTTCGTGGCCTCATCGAGAATGGACGACCTCATCGCCGCTGCGAAATGCTTCGGGGTTGTCGCCAGAGGCGGCTCGCCGTCCGACTTCGTGGCCGCGACGGCCCGGACACGGATCAGCCGGACGCCCAAGCCCGGCGATCTGACGTGCAAGCCCGATGATCTCAAGACGCTCTCGCCGGAAGAATGCCTCCGCAGGATGAAGGAATCCAAGATTCTCGCCCTGCGCAGCCAGAAGGCCGGCCCCGCCAAGCCGATCATGAATATCCCGATGGAATACATTTCGTTCGCGGAGCTTAACGACGCCTGGAAGGCCGCAGACAAGGACGAGGCCCGCGCGATTGCCGACCGATGGCAGAAGACGGCGGCCGTGATCAAGGACGTCTCGCGCGAGACGCTGGAGGCCTCTGCGGCGATGTACCTGGCGGAGAAAGCCGTGCTCAAGAAGCACAACGCCAATGCCATCACGATCAACTGCCTGGGCGGTTTCTATGGCGGGCACATCCACGCGTATCCGTGCCTGGGCTTCCACGAATTGAACAACCAGGGGCTGGTCGGCGGGTGCGAGTGCGACGTCCGCTCGGCGGCGACGATGGTGGCGTTCACCGCCATGACGAACGGTCGGCCCGGGTACATCTCAGATCCCGTGGTGGACACGGGCAAGCGCCAAATCATCTACGCCCACTGCGTCGCGTCGAACAAGGTGTTTGGCCCAAAGGGCAAGACCAACCCGTTCGAGATCCTGACGCACTCCGAGGATCGGCAGGGCGCTGCGGTGCGGTCGATCTTCCCGCTCGGGTACAAGGTGACGACGCTCGAGATTCGTCCGGACCAGAAGGAAATCCTGATGCATCAGGGCAAGGCGGTGGACAACGATCGGAACGACCGGGCCTGTCGGACCAAGCTCGCCGCCGAGCCCATCGGCGATATCGAGAAGCTGTTTGCGATGTGGGACGTGTGGAGCTGGCACCGGGTCACGTTCTTCGGTGACCTGAAGCAACCGGCGTACGCCCTGGCCGATGCGATGGGCTGGAAGGTCATCGAAGAGGCCTAGCGTCGTCGTCCGAGGATCACCCAGTCATGTCTACTGCTCGCGGTGGCGTGCGGATCGTCGCCGCATTTGCCCTTGCGTCGCTGTGCTTCGCGGGTTCGGCGGTCGGCGTGGCTCCATCAGGCGGGGCCAGTAGGCCTCTGGACGGGCAATGGCGGTTCCGTCTGGATCCTCGAGACGTCGGCCTCAAGGAGGAATGGTTCAACCGGGAGTTGCCCGGCCGTATCAAGCTGCCCGGATCGCTGCAGGCGCAGGGGTTCGGTAACGAGGTAACGGTCGAGACCCAGTGGACCGGAGGCATTGTTGATCGCTCGTTCTTCACCTCGCCCCGGTATGAGCGGTATCGTCAGCCCGGTCGTGTGAAGGTGCCGTTCTGGCTGCAGCCCGACAAGGTCTACATCGGACCCGCGTGGTATCAGCGACAAGTGACGCTGCCGGAAGACTGGCGGCAGACGGGCAAACGCGTCGTGCTGTTTCTGGAACGCTGTCACTGGGAGACAGCCGTTTGGGTGAACAGTGAACGGATTGGCTCGCAGAACAGCCTCGGCACGCCACACGTGTACGATGTGACCTCGGCCTTGGCGACAAGGGTCCGGATCCGTCAGACCCACACGCTGACCATCCGCGTGGACAACCAGCTCAAGATCAACGTCGGCGTCAATGCCCACAGCGTGTCCGACCACACGCAGACCAACTGGAACGGCATCATCGGACGGATCGCGCTGGTCGCCACGGACCGCGTGTGGATCGATGACGTGCAGGTCTACCCGAGCGTCGTCCGCAGAGCGGCTCTGGTGAAAGTCGGTCTCGGCAACGCGACCGGGAACGTCGCGCGGGGCAGACTGACCCTCTCGGCGAAGAGCACCTCCGTTGACCGCCCGTACGGCGCACCAGCCAAGACCGTAGACGTACGCGTAGACGCGCGCGGTGCCACGATCGAGATCGACTATCCGCTGGGCGCTGGCGCCCCCCTCTGGGACGAATTCACCCCGACGCTGTTCGGTCTGACCGCAGAACTTGAGGTCAAGGAGCGTGCCTCCGCGCTATCCGATCGCACGGTGGTCACGTTCGGCCTGCGCGAGCTCGGCATCCAGGGCACGCAATTTACCATCAACGGCCGCAAGACCTTCCTCCGCGGGACGCTCGAGTGCTGCATCTTCCCGTTGACCGGATACCCGCCGACCGACGTTGAGAGCTGGAAGCACGTCATCCGCGCGGCCAAGGACCACGGCCTGAACACAATGCGCTTCCACTCCTGGTGTCCGCCGGAGGCGGCGTTTGTTGCTGCCGACGAGCTGGGATTCTACTTCCAGGTCGAGTGCGGCGCGTGGACCGCCATCGGTCAGGGAAAACCCATCGACGCGTGGCTGTATGCGGAGGCGGAGCGAATCCTCCGTGCGTACGGGAATCACCCCTGCTTCGTCATGATGGCCTACGGGAACGAGCCCGGGGGACGGCACAAGCCATATCTCGCCAAGTGGCTGACGCATTTCAAGGCCAGGGACGACCGTCGCATGTACACCGGGGCCGCCGGCTGGCCAGCGATTCGGGAGAACCAGTATCACAACATCCCCGGGCCGCGCGTCCAGCTGTGGGGGGCAGGCCTGAAATCGCGCATCAACGCGCGTCCGCCCGAAACGCGCACCGACTACCGCAAACACGTTCACAAGGCGGATGTTCCCATCGTCAGCCACGAGATCGGCCAATGGTGTGCGTACCCGAACTTCGATGAGATCGGCAAGTACAAGGGCGTGCTCAAGGCAAAGAACTTCGAGGTCTTCCGCGACACGCTTCGGGCCAACCACATGGGTGATCAGGCTCACGACTTCCTGATGGCCTCGGGCAAGCTCCAGACGCTCTGCTACAAGGAGGACATCGAGTCGGCGCTGCGCACGCCCGGCTTCGGGGGGTTCCACCTCCTGGACCTGCACGACTTCCCGGGGCAGGGAACGGCCCTCGTCGGCGTGCTGGACGCCTTCTGGGAGGAGAAGGGCTACGTCTCGGCGAAGGCGTATCGGCGCTTCTGCAACACGACGGTGCCGTTGGCGCGGATGGACAAGCGGTACTGGACCGTGTCAGAGACCTTCACAGCCGACCTGGAGGTGGCGCACTTCGGGCCGGCGCCGTTGAAGGGCGTTGAGACGGTGTGGAGGCTGGTTGACGAAGGCGGCCAGCCCATTGCGGCTGGAACGCTGCCGGTCCGGACGATCCCGATTGGCAACGGCATCCCGTTGGGCTCGGTCAGGGCCGATCTGAGCGAATCGACGGTCGCTCAGAAGATCATGCTAGTCGTCGGATTGAAAGGTACGCCCTTTGAGAACGACTGGGACATCTGGGTCTTCCCCGATCGGCTCGATACAGACGTGCCGGAAGGCGTTCTGTTGACGACCCGCTGGGGCGACGCCGAGCGGGGGCGGCTGAGTGTCGGCGGGAAAGTGTTGTTCACGCCGCCTGCTGCGACGGTCAACACCCAAGCGACGATCGGCTTTTCGAGCATCTTCTGGAACACGGCCTGGACACGAGGACAGCCGCCCCACACGCTCGGTATCCTCTGCGACCCGAACCATCCCGTGTTCGACAGCTTTCCGACCGAATCGCACAGCAACTGGCAATGGTGGGAACTCATCCACGGGTCGGCGGCCATGGTGCTCGACGGCTTGCCGCCGAAGCTCCGCCCGATCGTGCAACCCATCGACACCTGGTTCGAGAACCGGCGGTTGGGGCTGCTCTTCGAGGCCCGCGTGCTCGGCGGAAAGCTGGTGGTCTGCAGCATGGACCTGACGGGTGACCTGGATCGGCGTCTCGTTGCGCGTCAGATGCGGTACAGCCTGCTTCGTTACATGAGCAGCGATCGCTTCGATCCTCAGCACGAGCTGACGCCCAACCAGATCCAATCACTCCTGGCAGCGCCGACGACGTTGCAGCGGAAGCGGCGATAACACGCGCGAGATGGCGTGTCGCTCAGGCGTGCACGGCGGTTCACCCCCCGAAGTCCCTTGGCGGCAAAGGCCGCCGCATATCATCGCCTCCGGCGACGAATGGCCATGAGCCCAAAGAGCCCGACGATGATGAGCGGGAGCATGGGCTCCAGTCCGCTGCCACACTTGAAGTTCGCCGTGATGGCCTTTGACGAATCCATCGTGATGGTCAATGGGTTGTCGGTCTCGTGACCGGCCGGGACGTCCCCACCCCAGTCGACGAACTTCTTGCCGTCTACTGCATTCGGCGTGAGGATCACGGTGGCGTTGGGCTCGAAGAAGGGGGTATTGGGGTCAACATCAACGCTGCCCTGCTTGGCGGTGTTCAAGGTAATGCTAAGGACGTTGACCTGCATGAGGAATCCCTTGGCCTCGCCATTCAGCCTGGCGGTCCCGGCGATCTGACCGGTCTTGTTGATCGCCGTCGCCGCCGTCAACAGCCAGCCCGAGTTGGGATCGATTACGGTGTTGAGGTCGTGAATCATGCCGTTGTTCCAGAGAAACGCGTGGCTCTCGCCGTTCGGGTCTGCGGCGGCCCCCACGACCACGCCGTTGTCGCTGATCGCAGCGGCCACGGTGCTCGGGCGCCCGGGCAGGACCCCAAGATCGGTCATCGAGCCGTCCTCCCAGAGGAAGGAGTGGGTGACGCCATTGGGGTCGCTCGATATGCCCATCACCTGCCCGGATTCGTTGATGGCAAGGGCTTGGGTGCTGTCGTCATAGCCGGGCAGGACGCCGAGGTCCGTCAGGACGCCGTCCTGCCAAAGGAACGCACGGTTTTTCTCGCTGGCGTCCCGGGCCGTACCGGCGATCTGGTTGCTGTCGTTGATGTCCCAGGCGAAGCTGGTGCTGCCGCCGAACGTACCGAGGGAGGTGACAGCGCCGCTGTCCCACCGCACGTAGGCGTGCGGGACGTTCGGCTCGGCGTTCAGCATCCATGCCCCGACGGTGTGCCCGGCGTTGTTGATGGCAAAGCCAACGCTGATGTCATTCGGGTCATCCGTCATCGAGCCGAGATCCGTGATCACACCGTTTTGCCACAAGAAGGCGTGGTTGTGTAATGAATCACCCCCAAACGTCGGTAGCGTGCCGACGTTGATCCCTACAACCTGATTGGCGTCGTTGATGCAGCGGGCGGCGCTGATGCCCAGCGTGCCTGAGCCCGGGAGCGTGCCCAGGTCGTAGATCGCGCTATCCGCCCACAGAAAGGCGCGCGGCAGCCAGTAGTGGAAGATCAACAGGTAGGTGACCTCAACGCTCGACGAACCGACGATCTGGCCCGAGCTGTTGATCGACAAGGGAATGGCCGGATAGTTCGGGTCTGGGTCGAGCCTGCCGAGGTCGGTTACGGGGTACTCGACTCCGACAACGGGAGCGGCGAGGGCCAGCGTCAGAACAACCGCACATGCCCACGCCAAACCCCAGGTCCGACTCTTGTGATTCTCCATTGCTTTTCCTCCCCACGGTCGGAATGTGCAGCCTCTCCTGCGTTGACCGTGTCGTGCACGCGGCCGTGCGCGGCAAAAAGTGTCGGTGGGATGAATCCGGATTTGAGGTGATCCGCCATCCCCTCTCGCTACCAGGCACCAAGATCATTGTGCGGCACTGATCCTCAGGAGTCAACCGCCGTCGACGGGCGTGAGCCAATCTCGCCCTCAGGCTGGCGGCTTCGCTTCCGGGCCCAGCGCCTCCTCCTTCGTCACGTCGTGCGGCTGGGTGCAGTGGTCGAGGATGACCATAGGGTCGTTGGTCTTCGGGATGAGCTTTGGCTGACGGCTCGTCCGCTTGAGATGCTCGACCAGAAGCGACACGTAATGTGCCACGCGTTCTTTCTGCTCCGGGCGGCTCGCAAGATTGGTGTGTTCTCCGGGATCGCTTGTGGTGTCGAACAGTCTCAGCGTCGGTCCCGGCAGTGGGTATTCCTCGCCCGGATCGTAGCCGTCGGGCCGGCGCCGTTTCCCGCGAATGTAGACCAGCTTCCAGCGGCCGTCGCAGACCATCGCCTCGTCGGCCCACGCGTACTCGACGAACACCTGCTTGCGATGCGTGTCGGTCTTGCCTTCCAGCAGCGGGACCAGACTCCGCCCGTGCATCCGCTTCGGCCCCCTGAGCCCGCACACATCCAGGATCGTCGGCATGATGTCGATGAACTCGACGAGCGCCTCGGTGTGCTTGCCCGCCGCAAACCGTTTCGGATAACGGATCAGCAGCGGGGCTCTGATGGCCGGTTCGTACGAGCAGTGCTTCTCGAACCGTCCGTGCTGGCCGAGCATGTAGCCGTGGTCGCCGATGTAGACGACGATCGTGTCGTCCGCCTGCCCGCTCTTGGCCAGGGCATCGAGCACGAGGCCCATGTTCTTGTCCAAAAACTCGGTGGACGTGTAGTAGGAAGCTTGGACCTTCCGCTTCTCGTCATCGGTGAGGTCGCGGAAGACGGCCGGGATCTGCGCGTCGTCCTGCGGGCGGACCTTCGGCACCTTGAATGCCGACGGGTCGTGCCGGTTGCGATACTCCAGCGGGAAACGGAATGGCGAGTGCGGCACGGTCAGGCTGACCACACAGCACCAAGGCCGGTCGCGCTTCTTCGTGATGAAGGCCGCGCCGAGACGTGCGAACCAGGTGTCCCACATGTACCTGTCCTTCAGGCCGAACGGACGGTACACGCCGTTAATCCACAGGCGGGCCGGGTCCTTGAACGGTTTCCATCTCGGCAGGACCTCAGGACTGGTCTCGTCGACCTTCTGCCCTTGTTCTTTCAGCCAGCGACGCCATTGACCGTGGCCGACCACGACGTCGAACCCGTGTTTGAGGGAGCTGTTGAAATGCGTCTTGCCGTACCATGCAGTGTCGTAACCCGCTTCCTTGAGCACCTCTCCCAACGTGATGGCAGAGGCCGGTAGGGGCGTCCGCAACTCCGTCACGCCCACGGTCCGCGGGTACATGCCGGTGATAAACGCGGCGCGCGACGCCGAGCACATGGGAGTGTTGCAGTAAGCCCGGTCAAACCGCATCCCGCCGGCCGCGAGTCGGTCGAGGTTCGGCGTCCGCACGGTCGCGTTGCCGTAGCACCCCGTGACGTACGCGGCGTGATCGTCACTGATCAGCCAGAGGACGTTTGGCCTGTTCGCAGCCTGCAGTCCGTTCGTCGCGGCAAGCAGATGGACGAAAACACACGTGAACGCGAACGACGATAGATGGGCTCTAGTCAAAGCGTGCATTGCCAGACCTCACTTCACGGCAATCCGAACGGTCGCGTACTCCCGCGACTTGTACCCGCCGTGGGCGCGCGGGACCACCAGGATGATCTGCTTTGTCTTTCGGTCTTCGAGCAAGGTGAAATGCGAGAGATCCAGTCGGCCTCTCGCCTGGTCCTCAGGTTGCTTCGTATCGATGACCAGGACGCTCGCGCGGATCAGCCTGAGGTCCTCTGAGTCCACCTCACCCACGACGAGTGGCCAGCGGGGGCTGTTCCCCTTGCAGTTCTCGGTCGACAGGTTGCCTGCCCAAAAGCATCGGCCGCTCGAGTGCTTGAACAGGGCCGACATACTGCTGGGTGAGAAGAAGGGCTTTCCGTCCTCGTAGGTCCAGGGCTCCGGCTTGGTCCACGTTTCGCCGTCATCAGTGGAAACGCTGAACCACTTGTGGCTCGGTAACTGGCAGTTGCCGTCAAGCTTGCCCCCGTTACTGCCGCGCATCACGACGAGGATACGGCCGTCGGCGAACTCCGCCAGTGTGGGCTCGATCATGCCGCGCGTAGAGCGTTTGGGGTCGGCTTGAATCCGCTGCGAAGCGTTCCACACCAGCCGGCTCGCGTCGGTCCAGGTCCCGATGAGGATCACGACGTCCGTGTAGGTCCACCCGCGGCCCGGATTCGCGAGCTCGCCGTTCTGCCCGGCGATGGTCATCTGAGCCGGGACCAGGATCCGCCCCGATCGCGTGACGATGGGGATGTCGCCACAGTCGCCAAGGAAGATGCAGTTCTTGCCGATCCAGAGGTCGTCGAACGGGTGCACCGTCGTGTACTTGCCTGCCTGGACGATGGGCTCCTCAAATATCCAGGTCCGCCCGCTGTCTTGCGAGACGCGATAGCGCAAATAGTAGGTCTTCAGGGCAATGGGGGGCTCGCCGATCTTCGGGTCCAGCCCGGGCGTATCGAGTGCGTTCACGATCGTGACGAGCCGGCCGTTCTTGGGATCGACCACGGAGGTCACCGCGTTCCTACGATACCCGTAGGGGAGCCCCGCCCGGAAATCCGGCTTTGGCGCAGACGACGCCCAGGTCTGCCCGTTGTCCTTCGAGACCTTGCCGCTGGGGAGGCTAAGTAGGCAACGACCTGTCGGTTCTGTGTAAGTCGCCCCGTGGAAGCCCGGCCGGTCCTTCGTCACGATGCGACTGACAATCCGCAGGCCTGAAGATTCCTGGTCGGAGTGTCTCCCGGAGGTGGGTTCCGCCGCGATCGTCCGTCCTGCTCCGACCCAAGACGGAGCCAGCAGCATGGCTGCGACATACGCGAGAGATCTGAACATCGCGACGACCTCCTGGTGTCCGCATGGTACTCATCCGCGGTCGGCCGCGAAAGCCCCTTCGGGTTCCTCGGCCGCGGACGCGCATTCGTACGTACCAGATCCCTGGATCCGCCTTGTCAGCGTCGGACGGGATGAGGTATAGAAGCAACGATGGTGTCATCTGTCTCGATCCGGAAACCCCGTATACCGTTTCCAAGGAACTCGCAAGAACATGTTCGATGCACGTCACCTCCTGGCGAGCGGCCGATCTGTCCCGCCTTTGTGTCTGTTCTCTGCGGCACTGATACCGGTTCTTGCCGTTCATGCCGCCGAGGCTGAGACCAAGCTGGTTTCGCTCGACACGGTTTGCGGCGTTGCGGCGACGTACTTGAGGAACGTCCCGCGACGGCTCGAAGTCGTTCGAGGCGAGGGCAACGTCACGGAGGGCAAGGGCGCCCTCTTGTTCGGCGGGCGGGCGCCGACGGGCGAGGGTAGCAAGTACTTCGGCATCCTGGTGCCTCTGGCCCAGCCGGTTGACATTCGCCGCTGCGCATTGACGTTCGACGCCCGGACGCCCACGCCCAACGCGACCCGTGCCTTCTACGTCCGGTTTTACAACCGGGGCGCAGACAAGCCTGCCTGGAGCTTTGCCTCCTGGAACGGACAGCTCAAGGAAGGGTGGGGGGATTTCACGGTCCAGCGGGAGCTCTGCTTGGACGGCCTGGCGTGGGAGCGCCGCGTCCTCGAGAACCGCGTCGCGGACAAGATCGACCGTGTGGAGTTCATCATCGGGACCCGGGACAACGACGTGGACGTCTTGGCCGTCGTGGACAACGTTCGGATCGTGCCACGCAAGCCTCAGATCGAGGACCTGACCGAACCGAAGGAGCTCGTCCGCGACACAGCCGTCGTCGTCGACGGCAAGCCGGCCGCGGTGGTGCTGCATCCCGATTCGGATGCAGGCCGCGCCGCCGCAGCGTCGGTGGTGGCCATGGCCCGGGAGAAGACAGGTGTGACGCTCCCCGCGCGGGTCGCCACCGAACAGAACCGCCGGCCGGATCAGACCGCGTTCTTCCTTGGCAATGTCCATACGAACCCCGCCATGCTGCTTCTCTACGCCCGGTACATGACTCCCGTCGACGCGGTTTGCCCCGGCAAGGGCGGGGCGCTGGTCCACACGGTGTTCGATCCGTTCGGCAAGGGAGTGAATGGCGTCGTGGTGGGGGCTTCGGACGCAGACGGTCTGCGCAGAGCCGTGGCGTGTCTTCGTCGCGTTGTCGACGCCCAACCGAACGGCCCGGACTTGAGGCTTCCGCGCATCTTCGAGCGTGCCTATAGCGCGGATTTCCTGAGCCAGTATGGTTGGGCGGATGACGAGCCGGCCGCCGATCGGCTCGAACGCGGGCTTGCAGAAGGGCAATCAGCCCTCGATCGAGGTCGGCATACGTCCGTCGCAGGGGTGCTGGCGACCGTGGCGAGGCGCTACCTGCTCACCGGCCACGGCGTCGAGGCGAAGCTCTTCGCCAAGCTGTGGGACCTATACAAGAAGAGCGCCGTGGCCGACCCCCGCAAGTTCGGCGGTCCTTGGGGTTTCGACAGCGATTTCCCCTCCAGCACGGTCGTGTCTGGCTGGCGCAATATCGAGTACGATCCGTCGCTCACGGACGAAGAGCGCCTTGCGACGACCCAGGCGATGGCTCGATGGCTGGCTGAGGCGGTCGTGCCGAGCTGCATCGGCGCCGTCGCGAGCGCCCGCGTGCCGCACAACCACCAGACCTTCCCCGCGTTGGGGACGTTGTTCGCCGGCCTGTACTTCACGGAAGGCTTCGAGGTCGCCGAGGGCCAACGCTGGCTCAAGATCGCTGACGCGATCTTCAAGAGGCAAGCCACCTACTACAAACCGTGGGAAGACTGCAACGGCTATCAGTGGCTGACGAACGGCCATCTCATGCGGTACACCGTCGCGCGTCCCGACTTCGCCCTCTACGAAAACGGCAACGCCCACCGAATCATCGACTACTGCATCGGCACGATGGACAACCTGGGCTATCAAGTTCCCTACGGCGACACGGGATCCTGGAAGTGTTGGGACACCGAGACGGTCTGCCTGGACACGTTCGCCTTCGTCACGGGTGACGCCGCGGCAGCATGGGCGGGCGATCGTAAGCACACCCTCAAAGACACAATCGCCCTCTGTAGCTTCCAACGGCCTCATTCGACCCACGGGCCTCCTGACAAGTACGACGGGGTGAAAGTCTGGCCGCTCGAGCCGCAGTACTACCGCTCTCACCGGTGGGCGGACCGTCCTGCGCTGGAGCGGTGCTTCGACAAGATCTCCTTTCGGTCTCGCATGGATCCGAACGCTGCGTACCTGCTGTTGGACGGCCTCAGCAACGGCGGACACAAGCACCTGGACGGCAACAGCGTTCCGCGCCTGACGCTGTTTGGGCGGATCTGGCTGGCCGACAACGACTACTACAAGTCGGCTGTCAAGTACCACAACGCCATGATGGTCTTTAAGGACGGGCAGTCCGCCCAGATCCCCGCGTACGTGGAGCTGCTGAGTGCGGGCGAAACATCGCGCTACGGCTTCAGCCAAACGCGGATTCGCGGGTACGCCGGCGCCGACTGGGAGCGGACGATCCTCTGGCTCAAGGGGCGGCAGGCCTTTGTCGTCCTCGACAAGCTGACGGCGCTGGAGGCCAGTGAATACCAGTTTCGTCTCCTCTGGCATGGCGTCGGCCAGGCCACGCTCGGCCCCCACGGGCTGCTCCTTTGCCAGAAGGGCCCGAGCCTGTGGATTCAGGTCGCTGCGGGCCCGGAGCAGCGTCTGTTCGCGGACAAGGCCCTTGGCGCCAACTGGGGAGGCTATCCCTACGCGAAACCGGTCGTTCAATCGCTGAGCGCGATCGCCACGGTCCGGTTGGCGAAGGGCGAATCCTATCTGTTCGCGTCGGCGTTGCATGGTGCCCCTGATGGGAGAGCCGAGCCATGGCAGCTCGACTACGCGAGCAGGGGGCAGGGGGTGGTCGTGCGATCGGGCGACGGCCCGATCGTCATCGGGCTGCCGGGCTTCGGCATGCCGACACCGCACGGCTCGCTCACAACGGATGCCGGGATCGTCGTGGCCGATTCGGACGGGCTGTCGCTGTTGCATGCGACACACGCTCAGGCAGACAGCCTTGTCCTGCTCAAATCGACCGAGCCTGGATCCGTGGACATCGAGAAGCCGAAGGTCCGCCCGAGCATCGCCGCGATCCAGACGCGTCGTTCCGTGCCGAACCTGAAGGTCGAGGACCAGGCCCCCGCGCACCGGTGTCGCTGGCGCAAAACGCTTACGCCGAAGGTGCTCACTTCGACAACCACTCGCGGTGCTACGAGCACCGGTGCCAAGGAGAAGGCCAAGGGTGCGGCGGTCAAAGTAGCACCCTATCGGGTCAACCAACTTGCCGTCGCCCGTCTGGATGGCCGCAAGGGCCCGCCGGTTCTGCTGGTTGCGACCCAGCAAGGCCCCCTCCTCGCCATGACCGGCAGCGGGGAGATCCGGTGGGCCATCGACCTGCGCTGTCCGCTCAACGACGTTGTGGCCGACGACCTCGACGGAGACGGCACCGATGAGATCGTCGTGGGCAGACAGGACCACCACGTCAGCGTGCTCGATGCCTCGGGCAAGGTGCTTTGGAGTCGACAGCTAGGGTTCTACCGGAAGCCACCGTACGTCAACGTCGTCAGGACCGGTGACCTAAACGGCGATGGGCGCCCTGAGGTCGTGGCAGGGGGTGAGAACTGGCGATTCTACGCCTTCAAGGGGGACGGCACGGAGCTGTGGAATTACGAGAGCGTACATCCGTCGCGATCGGGTGCGGTCGCCGATCTCGACGGCGACGGGAAGGCGGAGATCCTTTGCGGAACGCACTACTACTATATGAGCGCGCTGAACCCCGACGGGACACGACGCTGGCGGCATAACTTCGGCCCCATCTGCTACGATGTCGTGACGGGGTCCTTCGACGGCAACAAGACGCGAGGCGTGGTCTGCGGCGGCGGCGACGGATACGTCCACTACCTCGGTCACGACGGCAAGCCTCGCATGAAGTACAACACGGGAGACGACGTGCGATGTCTGGCCACGGCGGACCTTGACCGCGACGGCAAGGACGAGATCGTCGCCGGCTCCCTGAACCACAACGTGTACTGCTTCGGAAGTGACGGCGCGCGCCGCTGGCGGATCGACCTGGGGGCGCCTGTGTCGGCGCTGGCCACGGCTTTGAGCCAACAGAAGCTCCTCGTCGTCGCGGGCACCTCCTCGGGCAAGCTCGTGACGCTGGATCCAGGTGGGAGCGTCCTGGCGTCATCGCAACTGGCGGGGGAGATCCTCGAGCTCGCGACGCTCGCCGGACAGATCGTCGTCGCCACCAGCAAGGGACAGCTCGTTGCCTTGGGGGTCGATGATCGGCGCGGGCAGCGCCGTGCCACCAGCGGGGAGGCGCGCGGCCAGACCGAGCGCCCGGGAGGACTCATCGGCTACACCGAGTATCGGACGAATCTTCCCGGCGGCAGACATGCCAACGTCGTGACGATGCGGGCGTACGTGGCGCGTGCGGACGGGACGGGACGCCGCCAGTTGGCGGCAGACCTGACCCAACGCCCCAACACGTGGACTCAGTTCTCGGGGTTCTCTCCTGACGGTCGCATGGCCATCATCGGTAGCGGATGGGAAGACCCCCAGAACGCGGCCTGGGAGGAACGCCACAAGACCTTTCGGATGACGGAAGGCTGGCGATATGACATGGCGCTGGTGGATCTGCAGAGCGGCGACGTCACGAACGTGACGGCGATCGAACGGGTAAGCGACTACAACAGTGGCCTGTTCTTCTGGCCACGGGACCCCAGGAAGCTGGGCTTTCAGGCGCTGATCGACGGGCAGTCGCACCCGTTCTCGATGGACCTGGACGGTCGAAACAAGATGGACCTGACGGAGGACTCCAAGGAATTCAGCTACGGGTTCAACGCCTCACCGGACGGGAACCGGATCGCATATCACAAGAGTTACCGGGTCTATCTCGCCAACGCCGATGGCACGGACGCCACGCGCGTCGAGACCGGCCACCCGTTCAACTTCTGCCCGCAGTGGTCGCCTGACGGTCGGCGGGTGATGTTCCTTTCGGGTGAGCATTACGATTGCCATCCGTACCTGGTGCGATCGGACGGAACGGGCTTGCGGAAACTCGCTGACCGGCGAGGCTATCGAGGCGTCGTCGCGTTTCTCGACGTTTATGACTTCCATGGCGGCAGCAGCGATGTCCCGGTCTGGTCAACCGATAGTGCGGGCATCTACTTCAGCGCCAAGGTTGGGCGGAGTGTGGAGTTGATGTACGCCGACCTGGACGGACGCGTGAGGCAACTGACACGATGCAGGAACGGCACCTTGACCTACCATCCGAAGGTACATCCGAAGGGCAGATGGATCGTCTTTGGCTCGAACCGTACGGGGACACGCCAGCTCTACGTGATGCCCGCGGATGGCGGCGACGCGTATCCGATCACGGACGTCAAGCCCGGCTGGGGAGCCATGTGGGCCCACTGGCAACCGTAGCTTGCCACCGTCGCATCCGGATTCCTGCCGCCCCGAACCCCTAAGGCGCCTGCACCTTGCCGGCCAGTGATTTCGGAAGAACGCGGTAGAACGTAATGTCGTCGATGGCGAAGTCGGCGTTCTCGTTCTTCTTGCTGGTTGCGACCTTGATGCATGTCAGGTGCTTGGGCCGCGTCGGTCTTCCGGCCGTGGCGTACGCCTTTTCGCCCTCCTGGCCGAGCTCGAGCTTCGTCAGGTCCAGGACGATCCATTCCCACGCACCGGCCTTCGGGTGGAGGTAGGCCGTGAACCCGAAATAGGACTCCTCCGTGCGCGGTAGGCCGTCGGGCTTCGTGATGAGCGTGAAGACCACTTCCATGTCGCGGTTGGCGCGGATGCGAAACGCCACGTGGCGGTGCTGTGTGATGTCGTGGTTCTTGCGGGGCGGGGTCGTGGTCACGATCCTCTGACGGCCATACTCGCCCCAGTCTTCCTCCTTGCCCGCGGCAAAGCGAATCTTGATGACGTGGCCCTTGCCGTCCTTGGCATAGGCGGCGCGCTTCCCCCAGAGTTGCGTTTCGCGTTTCGGGTCCTCGGCGTTGTCGAAGACCCACGCGTCCGGACCCGGTTTGGGGGCCGGCTCGGGTTTCCTTTGCACGGGTTCAGGCTTGGCCGGCCGGACGCTGACGGTCTGCTTGCCGCCCTCGCCTGTGATGCTCCCTGTATCGCCGACCCCGCGGATGACGTCCACAATCCGTTGGCACAGGAGTGGCGCGACGCGCTTCGAGAATTTCTCATTGGGGTGCGAATCGCCCGACGCATAAGCGGTCTTGAGATACAGACCGCCCTCAGTCTCGAGTGCGTAGAAGTCCCAAAGGTAGATGTTATCCCCGCGCTGGTCCCACGTGCTGCGGACCCAGTCGAAGAACGTCCTGGCCCGACGTGCGGTGGCTTCATCCGTCTCGGCCTTCAGCAAGGCCGCGCCGGTCCAGAGGATGAACTTCGTCTTGCGGAACTCGTGCAGCTTCTTGGTCAGCGCGGCATACTGCAGCTTGTAGTTCTCGATCCGCTTGTCCTCGCTGGCCACGTCGGCCTCGCCGGTGTCGGCTTCGATCGCCGAAACCGGAAAGCAGTGCTTGAACACGATCGCGTCGTACTTCGGCGTGAGCATCTCCAACGTAGGCTCGGTCTTGTACGGCTTGCCGCGGGCGTGCCGGACCCAGATGTTCCAGTAGTCATAGGGGTAGTTGTTCCATCCGTACGGTTCGCTCTTGGGAAAGTTTTGCTCGGCGATCTCATACTGCGTCTTGTTGGCCGCGTTGTAGGCGTCGAACCATGCCTTGACGCCGCCGCTCCAGACGCACTCGCCCGTGCTGTGATGGAGGAACAAGATCCTGGCCTTGGTCGGCGCGGGTTCTCGCCCGCCCGCGGGCGATTCGCCATTCGCACCGCGCGAGCAGCCAATCAAGGCGCCCGCACAACAAGACACCAAGCCAATCATCATGGGCCATCGCAGTCCAAGATGCATGATCACGTTCCCTTGTCTCTTGGGCCTGATACGACCAGGACGCGTCTTCCGCGCGCCCACCGAAGGGCAGTTCCAGAGCTGTCCCGTACGCTAGCCACCCGCCAGACACATCAGCGACCCGTCCTTGAGGGCGAGATACAGCCGGCCAGCGACGGCGATCATGCCGTCGAAGACGGGGGAGTGGTCAAGGCGGCAGCGCCCCAACTCCTTCCCGTCAGAGACCGAGAGGGCCATGAGCAGCGCGCCTGTGCCCTCCTCATCGCCTGCCGGCCGGTTGCCAATGTCGGCGAGCGGGCCAGCGAGGAACAACGCCTTGCCCGCCAGGACCATCGCCCGCACACGGAGGGGCACGGACTTCTCCCACCGCGGTTTCGTCTCGCCCCGCTTCACGGCGAACATCCGGTAGGGGCCGTCCTGCAGTTGGTTCGACCAGTGAACGTTCCGCCGTCCGTACCCGTAGATCATCGAGCCGTCGAAGACAAGCAACCGGCCTGAAACGAGGTGCTTGTCGCGTCCGCTGCAGCCGATCCGGATGGAGCAACGCGTGCCGAACGCCCAGTAGGAGCGGTGAGGCCACGAGTCGTCCAGGAAGCCGGTCAGGGTGAAGAGATGAGGATTCCCCTTCGGCTGCGTCCGGCCGCGCGGGTCGAACACCGCGTCCCGCAGATAGACGTAGCTGTCGTCGCTCGTGAGGATATCCGCCAAAGCGCCAGGCATGTAGGCGGGTCCGTACTGTTCGGGCTGCCTGCCGGTTTGGGGGTCGGGGCTGTAGATCGGCGTTCTGGAGAGGACCTTGCCGGTTCCGGGCTCGACCCGATAGAGGCCGATTCCCCCGTCCAGGTAGGAGGACCGGCCCGCGGTGAAGTACGCCATGCCGTCTTGGACCAGGACGCTCCCGTGGATGGGGGAGACCGATTCGAGTTGACCGCAGGCGGTGATGCGTCGGTCGTCGAGCGCGGCCCGCAGACGCCAGGCCAAAGCGCCGTCTGACACGCGCAAGCTGTACACGCATCCGTCGCGAGACCCGAAGACGGCATGGCCGTCGGAGATGGTCGGCGGCGTGTCGACGCGCCCGCCCGCCGTGAACTGCCAGACCGAATCGCCCGAATCCGCGTTCATCGCACAAACCCTGTGCGCGTCGACGGAGGCCACGAACACCTTGCCCCCACTGGCGGTCAGGCTGCTGAGCTTCCCGCCCACGTCCGCCATCCACTTTGGGCGCAGGGCGACCGGCACAGAAGCACGCGTGGCCCCGCTGCGTTGGGCGTCATGTCGATAGGTGGTCCAATCGTCCGGATGGTCGGCTGCTGAGGATCGCGCGCCGGTCTGCCCGTATGCCGGTCCTTTCTCGAGGGAATCCGCGGCGTTGGTCCGAGCTTTGCCTCTCAAGGCCGGCGCGAGCGCGTGGAAGCCTTCCAGCTTCGCGGAGATGTAGCACCCGCACGCGTGAGGCGGGGCGTAGAGCAGGCCGTTGCACGGCATGACGCCATACCGGCAAACGCCTCGCACCCAACTGTGCCAGAGGACCTCACCCGACTCAAGATCGATGAACTCGGCGCCTCTCCGTCCGGCGATGATGTAGCGATCGGTCGCCTTGTTCTGCCAGCATCGATGATGATGCCCGGGGCTCTCGGGCTCGACGTGCTTGACGACCTTGCCCGTGGTCAGATCTCGTTGCGTCGCGAAGTACGGACCCCAAGCAGGCCCTCGCTTGCCCTTCCTTCTTCCCTGCCAAGGCTTGAAGCCGCCTAGCCAGAGCGAGCCATCGATGACGAAGGCGTCTCGAATCGAACAGAGCAAGGGCTCCTGGGCCCACAGGACCTCACCTGTCTCCACCGACAGCGCCGTGACGGTCTTGCCATCTGCACAGACGACGCAGCCCTTGCCCACGACGCGCATGGGGGCAGAAGACACGATCCACCGTTCCTGCCCCGTCTTCAGATCGACGCAGGTGACATCCTTTCCGTTCTGGTAGAAGACGCGATCCCCGCGGGCGCAGAGGCTGAGCGGGCGAAGATTGGCGATGGCGGCGCCGGTCCTTCTCCACAGCCGACAGCCCGTCTTCGCGTCGAGAGCGAGGATAGCCTTCTTGGCCCTCGCCTCCGTCGCGCGGAAACGGCGGAGCACGGGCAGAGCAGAATCCCTGTCGTACAAAGGAGACTTGCTTTGCTTGGTGAGCTGGGCCATCCGCTCTCGTTCGGCGATGCGCTCGTCCGTGACGGATCGGACGAAGACGAGCAGGATCCCCTCGTGGCAAAGGACTTCCTCCGCGCCACGGGTCTCGTCGTAGAGCTGGATGGGGTCTCCCGTCGCGGCATCCAGGGCACTCAGTGGTGCGTGGAGGCCAAGCGTGACGTAGACGCGGTCCCCGACGGCAACCAGCCTCCGCTGCAGGTGAGGGGGCGTCTGACCCCAATTCACGATATGCGGAAACCACAGGTCGATGGATCGCTGCCAGAGCAGGATGCCGTTGTAGGCATCTCGGGCGACGAGCGTCCATCGGGCAGGCTTCCGGAGGGATGCGATGGATCCCTGGTCGGCGACGTAGAAGATCCGTCCCCGACTCGAGACCAACGCGTTGATACTCGGGATATGTTCGTGGCTCCGTGTGTGCCGGGGCTCGGCGATCCACCGAGCGTGACGAGGCGGCCCGACGATGCGATCGTGGGACACCGCATTGCCGCTTGCGTCATGGAGGAAGTGGGTCCACTCGTCCGTGTCTTTGGGGCGCGGTTTTTCGGTCTTGGCCCAGCGGCCGTCCTGCTTCACGTAGGCGACGCCCTCCGGCGCCAACACCCGCATGACCTCGTCTATGGATACTGCGCCGAGCTCCTCGGCCACCACGAGGTTGACCAGGTTGTCGGTGTAGGGAAGCGCGTTGCCGCAGAGCCGATCGACGGCGACGGGCCCGTAGACGCCGAGCGACTGAATGTGTTGGCGCGCGGACGCTACGTCTTCGGCGTCCACGTCGAGCCCATGGATCAGGTAGCCACCGCAGGCGTGCAGCGCCCCCAGGAGCTTCCCATCGCCGCACTCGAGGTGAACGACCAGACCCCCGCCCACGCCGGCGGCTTTTAGTATCTGCCGTGCTTGCTCCTGGACGGACACGGCGCCAATCGCCGGTAGGCCTGCCAGTGGCACCACGAGCACGGCTACTACGGCCAAGCTACGGGCTTGCTTCCAAGGAGTTGTCATGTGGTCTCCTCCGCGTGGGCCATTGATTCGTGGCACGCATGGCACAATCATCTGGAGGTGCTGCAGGGCCGTCTCATTCCATCGAGGGGTTCTTGGATCGCCAGCTTCTGCCCGAGCGTGCCTGCCAGATCCGCGAGGTCATATGTCGTCAAGGCGCCGTGTACGAGACTCACGTATGGTGTCTTGGCGAAGCCCAGTCTGACGACGTTCGACCAGGACGTCAGTGTCCGAACGAGCTTGACGGACGCGAAGAGCGCCGGTTCGGCTGCCGCCGCGTGCAATGCTGGTATGCCCATGTGTCCGACGCCGACGAGGTGAACGGAGGCGAGCTTGCCCGTCGGCGCCTGACTGACGAGCCACTTGGCACAGACGATCACGTCTTCGGCCCGCATCCCAACGTAGGTCCGTCCGAGCAGGTAGGCGGTGTAGAAGTCCTGGCCGTCCGAGCCGTGACAGTCGAGGTTGAAGTAACGCTGTCCTACCTGTTGCGTCTCGCCCGTGCCTCTCAGGTCCACCGCCAGTACAGCGCGCCCACGCTTCGCCAACGCTTCGATCGGGCCACCTGGCTTCGCATCAGCGTACTTGCCACGCTCATGGACGTAGAGAACCAAGCCCGTCGGCTCGCTGCTGTCCGGCACGAACAGCAACGCCGGCAGCCAGATGCCCTCTTCCGGCTTCAGCAGGAGCTTCTGAATGCCATACCCGTCGCGCTTCTCGGTACCGAGCCTCTCGACCGTCAGTCCGGGCAGTTCGCTTGACTTGCGGATGCCGGCCAGATCGCGAACACGTTCGAGCAACTCTGCGCGAGGCCCCTTTGACCAGAGGTCCTTCCGCCGTTTCGCGAGCTGTACTTCGTAGTCACGATTCAGGTCATAGACCGACCGCGCGCCCTCGATCAGCATGACCTCACCCCGCGGTGTACACTGGATCTGCTGATCGCTCAGAATCTTCAGATCCGCTGGCTCTCTGATGTGTTCATCCCTGTGGGCGAGCCAACGCAGCATCCAGCGGACGGCGCCCTCGCGAAGTCGGATGCTGAAGCCGTGCGGTTCATCGGTCTCGACCAGGTCCATTCGTTCGGCGAACCCCAAGCGCGCGTAGAGCCGCTTGGCGTATCGAAGCGTCGCCCAGGCGTCCTCGATGTTGAAGAAGTCCTTGGTGGCGGTGCACAGCAGCGTCGGTTTCGGCGCCCGCATCATGCAGTAGTCGGGATGGTCCATGCCGAACACCAGCTGGCCGAAGATGTTCTGCTCGGCGTCCTGGGCGCCGTACGTGCGAAGCAGCCGCCCGAACAGGCTGCAGACATAGCAGCTCGGGGCCGCCGCGACGATCCGGTCGTCCAGGGCCATGAAGTACGACGTCTGCGTCCCGCCGCCGCTGTTGCCCATGCAGCCGATCCGCTTGGCGTCGATGTCGGGTCGAGACTGGAGGTAGTCGATACCTCGCATGCCGTCCCAGATTTCGAAACGGGCCGTGTTGCGACCCAGGAGGATACTGCTGACGCCCACCATGTTGTGCCCCGCACAACTCGCGAGTCGCGCCTTGCCGTTGGCGTCGAGCAACTGGTGCCGCTCGCCCTGGTCGATCGGGTCGAAGATCATCGCTGCCAGCCCGTTGATGGCTGCCAACGCGCACGCCTTCTGATACGCCTCGTACGCCTTGCCGTTACTCGAATGCCCGCAGGGCACCAGGATGCCTGGATAGGGCGGCTTGTACTTGCCCGGGTCCGGCAGGAAGATCGCAGCCGTGACGTAGTGTCTCGGTTGGCTCTCGAAGAGGATCTTCTCGACGCGGTACCCGTTCTGCTCGACCGTCGCGACGATCTGTGGGTTCAGGGGCGTTCTCTCTGGAAAGCCCCCGACGGCCTCGACGAACCTCAACTTGAGGCGCTTCTGGTATCCGGAGATCTGATCGGGCGTCTTGCGTTGCTCGTAATCGGCGCGCCACTTCGCGTAAGCGGCATCGAGTTGACCGAAGAGATATTCCTTCATCATGTTCTTCGGCGTGATGTGCTTCGTTTCCCAAAGCGGCATGAGCAGGAGCAGCGGGTCGGGGGCGGCGGGTAGGCGCGCCAGAGCGGCATCCAGCGCGTCGGTGGCGACGACCGTCAGCTTCGCGTCGTCGGCGAAGTACTGATCCGAGCCGGAGCGAACCGACAAGCCCCTCAAGCTGATGACCGCCGAGACGTTCTTGCCGACGTCGGCGGGCGTCGGCACAAAGACCGCCCGAACAGGAACCAGGCGATTGCCGTTCATCAGGGCCAGTTGGCCGACGTCACCAAGTGCCTCCCCAAGGCCCTTCTTGTCGACGTTCGTTCGGAATGCGACTTCGGCCAGGGCGAACTTCTCGGCGTTCTGGTAACGGGACCCCAGCTCGACGGTCAGAATGTAGGCCTTGCCGACGTCGCCGCTGCTCACGACGCCCAGCGATTGATAGACCCAAGTCTCTAGGACATGCGTCTTGCGCAGGATCAGCATCGCGTATTGCTTGCCCTCGCCAACGAGAGGGTAGGGCTTCTTAGACGTCGTTCTCGCCGTGGCGCCGGCGCCGGGATTGAAGACGCACGCCTTCGAACGGGCCGGCCAACCGGCGATGGGAAGATTGTCGCTGTCGCTGCTCGGGTCGGTAGGAGATTCGAAGCCCCCGTTCTTGAGGGAGCGGGCCAACCCGCTCGCCTTCGCTGGGCCAGACGCCGCTGTAGCCAGCGACAAGCCAATCACAACAGTCATCAGTTTGCTGCGCACCTGATTCCTCCACTCAATCACATGGCTATCGAGGTCCCCAGCCAAGCGGTCCCAACCGGCGACCGCGTGACTGCAAGCGTACCCAAGCGGACGTCTGGAGTGCAAGCGTCGTCTTTGAGCCACGCTGGCGACGAGGTCTTACCCGGTGCACAGCGTTCGTGGCGAATGCCCGTCCTGGCGTGGTAGGATGGGCACCGATCGGGCCGGGGACGGCTGTCGGAAGGGACGTTCGACGTTCGCCCACGGAAGGAGATTCGATGCGCACGTTTGTCGTGGTCGTGTTGACGGGAGTTCCCGCGATGGATGCCGTGGCTTGGAAGACCGATTTCGAGCGTCAGCCGATCAGCGCAAGGCCGACGTTGGAGGTTCGCTACACCGACGGGCAGCGGACGGCCTTCGAGATCGAGGCCGAGTCGTATCATCTGATCGGCGAGCTTGAAAAACCGCATCGGCTGCGCGACGCCTCGACGGGGAAGGCATGGCTGTCGCTCGCCGTCGAAGCTGCGGATGGGAAGGTCTACACCACCCAACGGAACGGAAAGCCGTCCCGAATCAATCTGTATCGCCGGGGTCCCTACTACTGCGAGGTCCACTGGTTGGACGTACGAGTCGGCGATGCCAAGGAGAAACTCGCGCCGCTCAAGGGAGATCTGGCGTTGTACTGCTATCCCAGCAAGATCCTCGCCTCGATCACCTGGCACGCCGTTCAGGACTTCGCCGCCAAGGCGGTCCGTGTGGAGGGGATCGTGAGCCGCACGTTCCCTGCGCAGCCTTTCAGGAACAAGACCCGCCAGACGTTCGCGTTGCCGCTCTTCGGGGAGATCGAGCCGCTCGGCAAGGAGGCCTTCGAGAGCCTCGAGGCAGTCTCGCCGATGCGATACGATCCGGTCCGTGGCTGCTACACGATCGGCTCGTTGAGCACCGGGGGCTTCCAGGGACACTTCTACCGCCATCCCAACCGGTACGAGACGGCGCGGTTTCGGGTCACGAACGATGACCGGCCACGGACGATTTACATCTGCCACGAGAACACCGGCGGCGACAGGGGGTCGGTGGAGGGCGGGGTGTTGCTGGACGATGCCGGGCATCCGCTGCCGATCGTGGTCCAGATCTCGAAGAACTTCGCCGGAGAGAAGGAGGAGAAGCTCTACAACCCGGCGGACACGCCCTTCAGCGAGACCTACTTCCCGCTGCACCTCGCCGCCAACGAGCACCGCACGCTGACGTCGGTGCATCTCTACCAGAATTGGGGCCGACACATGGTCAAACAGTTCTCATCGCTGGGGGCGTGGATGGACTACTTCCACAGTTCCACAGGGGTGACCGAGACCACGTGCTACGTCCCATTCAAGTTCGGTGGCCTCTCGGGCGTGGCGATCGCCGATTGGCGGGCGATGAGCCAGGCGTCGTTCTGGGGCGGTCAGCCGCAGCACGACAACATCGCCGGACACAGCTTCCTGTCGTACCGGACACAGGACAAGTGGCAGTACCTCGCCTATCGCGGGACAACCTACCACAGCACCGGCCCGACCTGGATGGACATCGGCCTGGACTACCTGTCGACCGACGGCAAGATCAAGGCCAGTGTCCGCACGATCGAGCTGCCCCAGGCGGACGAGCTGCGCAACTTCATCCACGTTCGCTACGAGGCGATCGAGCCGGTGACGGTCATTAACGCGAGGGAGGACTTCCGCCTGTTGACCGTGGCCTCCTGGGTCCAACGGCTTCGATACAAACGCTTCGCTGCGACGGGCGTCGAGGATCGAGATCTCGATTTCGACAAGGACCACTTCCCCGTCCGCGGCGTTCGCCTTCCGACCGAGAACGCCTTCGCGGCCATCTACGGCGAGGCGAAGGGGTCGAACGCCTTCATCGTCCGGACGTGGTCGGCCCGCGTCGGCGGGTCCGAGATCGCTCCCGCCGTGAGCGTCTGGTGCGAGAAATCAGGCGACACGCGTCTCTTGCTGGTGCCGGACGTGGATAAGTTGACGCTGCGGCGCGGGGATACGATTGCGTTTGACGCCCTCTGGCTGGCGTACGGCCAGACCAAATCGGCCGACACCCCGCGACGGGAGGCCGTTCGATACGGTACCAAGGCGCCGCGGATCGCGGCCGTCGAACAGGGAACGAAGCTTGCCGACTTCCCGCCGACCGTCCGTGCCGACAAGAACACCGCGGCCTTCACGCTCCAGGGCGGGTGTGACCTCGTGCCCGTCGTCGTTACCGGGCTGACCGACTACCGCTGGCCGCGGATCTACCGCAGGGAGAGTCGTGGGTGGCGGCCGTTGGGGCATTCGCGGGTTGGCGACCTGGATGGCGTGCAGGTGTTCAGTGAAGGCGGCGGCCGCTTCGGCGCCGTCTTCCTTGTCGCCTCTGACGACGCGCCTCAGTCGTTGCGTGTCCAGGCGGGCCGTGTACCGGACGCTGCTTCCAGGATCACCATCAGGCCGTTGTCCAACCCCCCGGGCGGCGTGTCTCATATCGCGAAGATCAAGGCCCCGTGGATGACCAGTGAGGTCCATCTTCGATTCCCCGAGACCGTCAACACCAACACGCTCGATTTCATCGATCACCATCGCGACGACATGCCGCCGCGCGTGGCTTGCGCGCCGCTCGCGAAGATCTGGCACGAGAGCGAGGGCGGATCGCTCTGGTTCGAATGGACCTATGACAACCAGATCGTCGGTGGGCGCCTCACCCCCAACGAGGATGACGTCGACCTGGAGTTCTGGATTCACAACCGGCGCAAGCGGTCCGTGTCGGTCGCGGCACAGTTCTGTCCGGTCCTGTCCGGGACGGTCTTCGAGGACCGCAGTCTCGAGCGGAGCTGGGTGCACACAAGCGGCACATGGCGCAAGATGGCTCAGACCGACCGGGGCGGTGGCAAACGTTCGCTGTGTCACTATGCGTGCGAGGGCGGGCCGCGCGTGTACGATGGGGGGGGGTGGGGAGGCAGCAAGGACGTCGTCGACGCCCCCGTGGTCGCGGTGACCAGCAAGGATGGGAAGTACGTCTTCGCCATCGCCTGGCCGGCGCCGCGGAGCATTCTCAGCAACGCGGACATCCCCTGCGTCCACGCCGACCCTGTGTTGCCCCGCTGTCCGGCGGGAAGGCGCGTGCACGTCCGCGGCAAGATCTACTTGATGGACGGGACACTGGACGATGTCTTGCGGCGGGTCCGGCGAGAGATCGAGCCGATGGCCAGGCGGTAGCCAAACGCGAGAGGCGCTGGCCGTCGCTACGGCTTGGCGCGTTTGCCGTATTCCACGATCAGCTCGATTCCCTGGATTCGGATCTGAGGGGGCCTGCCCCCGTCGCGTCCCGTCATCGAGACGTCCAGAGCATTCTGTCCCTGCCTCGCGGGAACGTTCGGGAAGACAAGGGCGTTCTTCTTGACATGACCCTGCTGGACGGCCTGACCGTTGAGTCGAACGCCAATCACATGGGCCGATGACTGGTAGCCCTTCAGAGACAGTCGCAGACAGACTGACCCCAGAAGTCCGTCCCGTCTTGCCTGGGTCAGGTCATCCCCGATGGTGAGGTAGAAGCATCGCTCCGCGCCAGGCATGAGGTCGACGGGCAGCTGCTTGGTCCCTCCCTCTTCGGGCGTACGGCCTCTCATGTCCACAGAGACGAGGTAATGTTTGTTCTTGCGAGCGGTCGCCTCCGGCTCACCGATCTCGCGCAGCGTCTGGATCTCGTGGGGCTTGAACGGAACGTGGCCATGCGCGTCGTAGTTGAACAGATACACCGCGCTGGCGCCTTCGTTGAAGTATCCCGAACTGGCCGCTCGCATCATCTCGATGGTCGCTCTCCCGCTCCCGTAGCCCTTGACGTAGTGCTCCAGCCCGCCGGCGATCCGGCAGTCTGTTTCCCGGGCGACCTGGACGAATCCGCGGACATCGGCGTTCATGTCCAAGTATCCCGTGCACATCGGCGTGACGATGTCCACGAGCCCCTGCCGGATCCAGGTCCGAACGTCCAACCCGACCTCGTGACACATCGCGAACATCGGTGGGACGCGTGCGTGCAGAACGAGACGTCGGCCCTTGCGCTTCTGGATCTCGTTCAGTCGGTTCCGGACCCTGCGCACGAACTGGGTCATGAGCGGCATCCCGTCGGGTTCCTGGCCCTTCTTGAAGTAGTACGGGTGCCTTTGGAAATCGAGTTCGAATCCGTCGACGTCGTAGGTGACGCACATCTCCTCGATGAGGGCGAACTTGCGGTCCCGGACCGCCTGCTTGGCGAAGTCGTGTGCCCAGGTGGTCTTCCGCTTATAGAGCTCGACGTAACGGTCGGGAGCCGCATCGCCGATCAGCATTTCCGGATGGCGCTTCTCCCACGCACTGCGCAGCGTCGGCCACCGTTCGACCCAGTCGCAGTGGATGTCGTTCATCCTCATGCTGGGCCAGAACTGCATCCCCAACGCGTGCGCCCGCTTCGCCCAGACGTGTAGCGGATCGTGGCCGGCATCGAGCAGCGAACGGACGTTCAGCGCCCACCGCCGGAAGACCTTCTCCTTGTACTCGCTGTCCTTGATGTTGGCGCCGTAGAGCACGCCAACCTTCGTCGGGTACAGGAACTGATCGTTGCCGTGATTGACGGACTGAATGAAGACGTCGACGTGCGTGCCCTCGAGTTCGTTCAGGACGCGGCACAGCTGCTTGGGCGTGATCGGCGGCTTGAAGTGATACAAGGCCCCCGTCCCGCCGTCGCTGTTGAACAGGATTCGGGGACGTGTGCTCCGCTTGTTGCGTTCCTTGCTTGCAGAAGCTGTTACGGGTTCTGCCCGATCGGCCGTATCGGCCGTCGCAGCAGCAAGCCCAAGCAGGGCCTTACCGATCACGAGAAGCAGCGGGGTCGCGGTCATGATTCCGTGTCCTTCTGGCGGCTATCCCTCGAGGCCGCGTTCTTGGACTCCTTTCTCGTTTCCAGCACGGAGGACCTCATCTGCGGATGCACCGGCCGGCGGCTCGTGGGTGCCCTATGGCTTCAGCCGTGGGGAACGCCAATACCCCGTGAGACTCGTGTCGCCCACCTCCAAAGAAGCCGGGCACCAGCCTGCGCCAGCTGTCCAAGCGTTCCTGTAACCCGTCTGGATCCGTGCCGTCGGTCCGTCGGCGTAGCAGGCCGCTGAGGAGGACATGTAGTAGAAGGCGTCCTACCGTGTTGACCCAGCGGGCTTGACAGCGCCGAGATGCTTCTCGAGGAATCGGTTGATGAACCACTGACAGCGAACGTTCACTTCATACGCCAGGTCCATCGTGTGCGGGTATCCCTCGAGGCGGTCGTAGACGCAGGGGACACCCAACTCCTTCAGCTTCTTCGCCAACGTGTCTGCCTGCTCGATGGGCACGAGCTCGTCGATGGTCCCATGGAGAATCAGCGTGGGCGGATCGTCCTTGTCCAAGTGCGTGATGGGTGAGGCGAGTTCGTACTGTTTCTGCGCCTCGTCGTAGGTCTTCCCGCCGAAGAAGGCCAGCACGGTCGGGTGCTTGCGAGCCACCGCAACCGTCAGGTCGACCGGGCCGTAGAGGTTCACGACCGCCTGGACGGCGCTGCTGGTTTTGGCGTGGCCGCCGTCGCCCTCGAGCTCGGGCACGCCGGCCGAGTAACCCAGCATCATTGACAGGTGCCCGCCGGCCGACCCGCCAATGGCGGCAATCCGCTTCGGATCGATGTGGTACGTCTTGGCGTTCGCCCGCATCCACCGCACGGCGCACTTGGCGTCCTGGACACAGGCTGGGAACGTCGCTTCCTTGACCAGGCGGTACGAGATCGACGCGACGACGTAGCCGCGCTTGGCATAGCGCACCGTGTAGTACCGGTAGTCCTTCTTGTCTCCACCGGACCACCCGCCGCCGTGGATGAAGATCAGCCCTGGGACCGGTTTGGTCAGCCCTTTCGGCACGTAGAGATCGAGCAACAGCGCCCGGTCGCCCACCTTGCCGTACTCGACGTCCTTGATGAACTCGACGCCCTCGGGGATCGGGATGGGGGCGTCCGGGTCGATCATCGTGATCCAGCCGGTCAGGATGCCGACCTTGACCTTGTCGATCGACTGGAATCCCTTCGGCACGGGCGGCGGGGTCTTGCCGGCCAGCAGCTTGGCCTCGTCCACCTTGGGCTTCCGCGCACGGAGCCCGGGCACGCGCGGTTTGGCCTTCTGCGACGAGGGCGCGGGCGCGGATTCAGCCAGCGCCCCGGAGGTTCCAACCAACACGATGATGGCTGCGCAGATGTACCGACGGATCCCGACGCCTCTCTTACCCATCCGCATCACGTTCTCCTAGCTCTGCTGACGTGCCGCCCGCCAGCGAAGCAGCTTATCGAAGCGGGGCGGCGAGTCAAGCGAGGACAGACTCACCGAGGACGTGGTATCATCGGCGAGGATGCATCAGGGACTCAAGGGTCGGGCAGCCTGCCGCCGAGCCCGGCAGACAGGCACGAATTCGATTCCCGCGAAAGGAACAGGATGAAGACGCACATCGTTGTCCTGGTGTTGGCCGCGGTGACGGGGCAAGCCGGAGCGGAGACAGCATCTCCGACCGAGGGCGCCGGCAATCTGGTCACCAACCCTGGGTTCGAACGAGGACGCAAGGGCTGGCGTGCTTCCTGGCCTGAGCGAGGGTGGAAGGTCGTGGTGGATGACGCGCGTGCCCATCGCGGACATACCTCCCTGATGCTCACCGCGACCGGCGCCAACACGGGGGTGGACAGCAGGCGCATCTACAAAGGGCTCGATTTCGATGCCGGCAAGCCGCAGCGGATTGCCGCCAGCGTACGAAACCTTGGCATCACGCAGGGCGGGTTCGGTCTTCGGTTTTACGTCTATGACGCAGACGGCGCGGTCCTTGTGATGAAGAGCATCGGGAACCTGAGCCCTAAGTCGCCGCCTGGAGCATGGAAACGCGTCAGCGCAACGGTGGGCCCCGGGACGGATCTGCCGTTCCCTGCCAAGACAGACCATGTGGTGATTCGGTTTTCGCTCTGGTCCAAGGACGGTCGGTGCGAAGGTCGATGCCTGGTTGATGACGTCTTCTTCGGTGGCGGGAATCGAGCCGCCGCCTCGTCACGGCGTGCGGTGCGCCGAGGGCCGCAGGGAGCGATCGCTCTCTGGAAGGATGAGCTGCCGGTCTTGAGCGCCGCGACGGATCTGGATCACCTCGCATCGTTGCTGGACGGCGCGGGATTCGGTATAAACCTCCTGACCACGGAGGATCTGACAGACGAGGCCCTGCTGAACGCCGACCGCCTCGACCTGCTTGTCCTTCCCTATGGCGAGTCGTTCCCCGCGGCGGGGGCGACCGCATTGCGGCGGTTCCTGCGGGGGGGCGGGCATTTGGTCTCCCTAGGCGGCCGGTCTTTCCGGAAACCGATCTATCGGTCACAGCAGGGATGGACCGACCAGCCCACACAGACCGCCGATGCCAAACCGCCCCGCGCGATGTTTGGCCTATCGAAGGCAAGTGTCGCCGCGCTGACGCAGCGCATGGCCAGAGGCGACCAGCCGGCGGAAGTGTCCTTGAGCGCGGATTCGGACGGGCAGCCCGCGTTGTGCGTGGTTGTGCCTGATCTCAGGAGCTACAAGTACGTTCCCTTCCAGATACAGGGCACGCCCGCTTATTCCGTCGTCTGCTTTTGCGCTCGAGGCGACGAGCGGACCCAGTACCTCTGCGTCGAGATCAACGAGACAGACCGGTCGAGATGGAAGGCTGTCGTGCGCCTTTCGTTGGCGTGGCAGCGCTTCGCGTTGTCCACGGCGCAGTTCGCTTCGTATGCGACGCCCGATCGGGGCGAGCAGGGCGATTCGCTTCGGGCAGAACATGCTCGCCGGATCTCGTTTGGCTTTCCTGAAAGCCTGGTCGGAAGCGGGCGACGTTCCTTCGAGATCTCACAGGTCGCGTGGCGGGCGAGCAGGGTGGATCCGAAAGAGGTGGCCCGTGGCTCGCTGGCCTACGAGGTACCATCCGAGCTGATCCGTGCCTTCGGCCCACAGCTGAAGCCGCCCAAGAGCCCGGGGGACATCACGGCCTTCTTCGAATCGGAGAGGCTCCACGACGGAGCGACGCTGAGGGCGGCGTCGGGGCAGAGCCTCTTCCCGGAGGACCTCGTCATTCCGGGCCCGGTCTCGGGATGGACCGCCACAGTTCTTGAGGACAACCGCCATTCGCTCCGAGCAGGGAAGGCCTCACGAGCCTTCCTGCCAACCGAGCGCTGGACCCGCCAAGTGCCGCTGTTGATCGCGCCGCAGGGAAAGGCGGCAGCATCCTTGTTCATCAACATCGCAGGGCGGTACGCGGGCAGCCATTGGGCGTGTTTCGGCGTCACGAGTCCGGATCTTTTTGAGGCGGGTCGTCGCGAGGCCGATCGGGCACTCTGCGCGCTCGTCGGTCGAATGGTCCGCGGGGCCTTCATCGAAACGATCGAGCCGAGGTTCTCGGTGCGTGGCGAGCACGTGCGGATGGCTGTGGTCGCAAGCCTCTCCAACGGAGCAGCGCAGGCACGGACGCTGCACGTCCGGACGCGCCTGTATCCGATCGGCTCGACGGCGCCGTTAGCCACACACACAAGTGTGGCGAAGCTCGCGCCGGGCCAGTCGCGCAGCTTCACCATACTCGACGTCGACACCAGCGCGTTCGACTGGAAGCGATTCCGGGTTGAGTGCGACCTTCTCGAGAATGGGCAGCCGATCGACCGGCTTGAGACCTTCCTGGACGTGCGCGGGACGTTCTTGGCAATGTGCGATCGGTTCGTCAGGACGCAGAGGCAGCGCGGGGACGGGAAGATCTCGGGCGTCGGCTTCGTCGACAATCGGGGCGTTCGGGGTTTGCTCGCCGCCTACGATCTGACCGGCAACAGGGAATACTTGGACGCCGCGATCGCGTGGGGCAGGGCAACCCTTGCCGAGCAGCGTTCCGACGGCGGCTACCTGATGGGCTACGGATATTACCCAGACGGGAACGAATGCTTCGTCGCCGACGGTGGGGAGATCGCCTGTGCGATCGCAAGGTTGATCGCCTACGTCTCGCCCGATGACCGGGACGGACTCATGGCTTCCTTGCGGGCGTACATGCGCTATCGCGAGTCGTTTCGCTGTGAGGGTGGCGGCATCGGCGTCGGGTGGTGTCGGACCGACTATGGCGCCAGGCCGACCAAGCGGCTCAGCAAGCTCACGCGGATCCTTGCGCCGGAGAAGAACATCTACACGATCGGCTGCACACTGGCCTCGGCGACGATGTACGCCTGCCTGACCAAAGATCCGCGGGACAACGACGCCGCGGTTCGCGACGCTTACTGGTGGATGAACCGATGCAAAAGCACGAGCGGAGGCGCGTACGTCGAGAGCGCCATATGGGCCAACCGGTTCCTCGCTGGCGAGGACTTCAAGGAGGCGACGGCGGCATTCCTGCGATCGAAGTTCGTCCCGAACGCCATCGGCCCCGATCGTCGCTGGTGGACCGAAGGCGGCGGCCGGACCGTGCAGGGCATCGACGGTCTGGCCTACTTTCACGACTGCATCGAGCGAGATCCGAAGGTGCTGGCAGCGCTGATGCACGCCTGCTACCACGTCTGTTCACCTGATGCGCTGTCGGGCATTCCGCGTATCCTCACCAGAGACAGACTGTCGCCAAGCGAATGGCGTTACCTCCAGTTCGCGTCCGTCAGCCTCCCCAATCTGCTCGACTCGGAGATCACACGCAAGGGATTCTGAGCTGCCTGCGTCAAGCACGCTTTTGTTGACGGAGCGGGACCCGCGAAGTAGCTTGCGACCACCTGGAGGAACCATGCCGCTACGCACCTTAACGGTCTGTGCGAGTCTGTTCCTTGTCTCAGCCGGCCTCGCCGATGTCCGGTGGGAGTTCGATTGCGCTGCCGACCTGGCGACGCCGAGCTGCTTCTTGGCGCCGAAGGTCGCGAACGGGGTATTCCGCGGGCACACCCTATGGGACCCGTACATCGCCATGCGGCTGCCGGCGGCGGGTCTCGACGTGCGCGCGCTGCCGTACCTGACGGTGCGGATGTACTCATCGGCAGATGCGGATGTCTTGGATGTGTACTACAAGTGCTCCGACGGCCTTTGGGGCCTCGGCCGGACGCTCCCGGTGAAGGAGGGGTGGGGCGTCTATCGGACGGACCTGCGCGAAGCGGGCTGGACCGAGGGGGGGATGCTGGAGAATGCTCGGCAGTGGGGCGGCGTCAGCAAGCGAATCGTCGGCTTCCGCATCGACCCGGGGAACGAGGACGGCCGCTGGGTGGTCGTGGACAGCATCGCGCTGACCGCCAAGCTCACCGGCCGGCTCGGCTTCCAGGCGGAGGCGCGAGGCACGGCAAGAAACGTCACGATAGAGGTCCCCAGGCAGATCATCGCGGGGCACCCGCTGCGGGTTGGGCTTTCCTGTGACGCTGAGCCCCCGGAAGGCCTGACGCGGCTGACGGCGGTGGTCAGACTCCTGTCGGGGAGCGGCCCGGCGTACGCGTACCAGGGCGTCGCGGCGTTAAACGGCGGGCGAGCGGCCCTGACGCATGAGTTTCCCTTCTCCAGGTACCACTATGGCGGGAAGTACGCCGTGGACGCACGCTTTCTGGAGCTGAATGCACCCAGGACCGAGCCGCCGGTGGTGACAGTCCGCAATCCCCTTGTGGGTACGAGGAAGCCGCCGATCACGAAGGTGGCGGACTTCCGGGGTGAACCCGGGCTGTACGTCAACGGGAAGGCGACGCCGCTGATTACGTTCGTCGAGCACGGTGGCGGCGCGCCGCATCTGCACCGGGAGATAGCGTCGACGGGGATCAGGATCTTCACCGACTGGTTCGGCGCGTCAAGCAACGGAGATCTGGGTCACCAGGGCCCCGACCAGTACGACTACGGCAACTACGACACGTACTTCGCCGATGTCCTGGAAGCCGTGCCGGACGCGACCTTCCTGCCGCACGTGCCGGTGGTGGCCCCCCTCTGGTGGCAGAAGCTGCACCCCGAGGAGTGCTGCCTGTTCTCGGATGGGAAGCGCGGGCCGTCGTCGCTGTTTTCTGAACTGTGGCGTCAGGAGATGGCCGAGGATCTGCGCCGCCTCATCGCACACTTGCAGAGCGCCCCCTACGCGGATCGAATCCTCGGTTACATCTTCTTCGCGGGCTACACCGCCGAGTGGCAGATGTGGGCCACGTGGAAGCCCTACGCGGATGACTACAGCAGGCCCGCCCGGGCAGGTTTCCATCGCTGGCTAGAGCGGAAGTACGAGACAACAGGGGCGCTGCGGAAAGCGTGGAACGATCCGGACGTGACCTTCGAGGACGCCAAGATCCCGTCAGTCGAGAAGCGGACCGATGCGGGTCCGTTCGTGCGCGACCCGGCGACGGACCAAGCGGTGATCGACTACAACCAGTTCGCCAGCGACGGGGTCGCCGAATCCATCCGTTACTTCGCGAAGGTGACCAAGGGCGCGGTGAAGGGCGATCAGGTCGTGGGGACGTACTACGGCTACATGGCGGCGCACGGGGCGCGACAGCCGCGGTGCGGGCACAACGCGCTTGCGAAGGTGCTACGCTGCCCGGACATCGACTTTTTGATGAGCCCGCCGATGTACGCGCACCGGAACCTCGGCGAGACCAGTACCTTCATGAGCACGACGGCGTCGGTGAAGCTCCACGGGAAGCTGTGGCTGGATGAATCTGACCTGCGCACGTACTTGTCCCGGTCCGACGCGGGCTACGGCCGCACCGATACGCCGGATGCTTCGGTGGCGACCTGCTGGCGAGAGTTTGCGAACGTGCTGACACGGAAGGCGGCAGTCTCATGGTTCGACATGACCGGCGGGTGGTTCTCGGGCACGCCGATGCTGGACGCCTACACCCAGCAGATGAAGGTTGTGCAGAAGGCATTCCCGAATCGAAAGCGGTTCGTGGCGGACGTGGCCCTGTTCGTCGATGAGCGCAGCTACCCCAACTTCCGCATGACGCCCCTCCTGAACAGAATGGTCCAGGACACTGTCGCGAACATGCCGCGGGCCGGCATCATGTGGGACTTCTACCTGCTGAGCGATCTGGCCTGTCCCAAGCTGCCCGACTACAGACTCTACGCACTGCTGAACACAGTCGAGCTGGATCGGGACACGCAACAGGTGCTGATGGCGAAGGCGGCGCGGAACGGTGCGAGCGTCCTACACATGTACGCGCCGGGATACGTGGGCCAGAACGGACTGCGCCCCGAATCGATGGCGGAGCTGACCGGCATGAAGGTCCGCCTGACAGCAAAGGGCACGGCGGCCTACAAGCTCGTGGCCGGCACGGCGTTGTCGGGCGCTGCGAAACTCGACTCCATGCGTGGCGCTGACGTGCAGCTGGACCCCAGGCCGGTGATCGAAGACGACGAAGCCCGGGCCCTGGCGCGGTTCTGGGATGGTGCCGGTGTTTGTCTCGCACAGAAGATGGCCGCCGATGTGCCGGTCTACTACTGCACCTCCGTGTCGATGCCGCACGAGCTGTGGCGGGAGATTGCCCGTCAGGCCGGCGCGTTCGTGTACTGCGACAGCGGAGACTCGGTCTACACCGACGACCAGTATCTCGCCCTCCACGCAGCGAGCAATGGGGAAAAGACCGTCCGCCTGAGGAAGCCGGCCCGAGTAGTGAATCCCGTGACCGGCACGTGCCTCGCCGAGAATGCCACGGAAATCCGGCGCAGCATGAAGCTGGGCGACACGTTGTTCGTGCAGCTCGCGGCCCCGGGGAACTGACGCAAGAATTGGCAGACCGCCGCCTTCACAACGCATCACCTCTGCTGATAGGAAAGGCAAAACGAGTACCAGTACGGCTCGAACGAGCCCTGGGGATCGTCCGGCCACTGCGCCGGCCAGGGCTTGTCCTCGTCACACGCGATGGCCTTGCTGTCGAATCTCCCGCGTTCCGTCTGGAAATCGCCGCGGTAAGCCGACTTGTCCTGATAAAGCAACGGTACCCGTTTGCCTTTGCCTTTCCAGGCGACCCACACGACGCTCCCTGATGGGATGAGACAGCCTTCCCCGGGGGCCTTCAGCGTCACCCAGCCGCGGGCATTCGGTGCGGTCTTGCCAAAGTCGTGGACCAGACGAGCGCGCGTGCCCACGTGCGGACCCGCAGCCACATCCCCACCGGCGTAGACGGCGACACGAATGGCGCCCGCGTTTTCATACGGCAGGAGCGCGGACACGGAGGTGAGACGACGGTTGCCTTTGGAGGGAAACCTACCGCCCAAGGCTCGTGCGTGGTTGACCTTCGTCACGAGGCCTGTGTTCGTTGCATTGCCCCAGACCGGTCCGGGGGGCTTGGGCGCGTCGACCGTCACCAGGTCCACCGGATCTGTCGGGCCGTCGTAGAAGCTGCGCCGGTCCAGCGTCAGCGTCCCCGCCCTGGCGTGGACGGTGATCTTCCCGCTCCCGTGCTTGGATCGCATGTACCCGCAGTCGTGCAGCATCGCAGGCGGGTGCGGCCGAGAGGTGCCGTTGATCTTGATGCTCATCTTGTCCACGTGGACGTCAACCCGGTCGCCGTCCATGGTGATCCCGGATACCACGCCTCTCTCCATGGTCGGCACGGAGAGGGCCTCGACAAAGGCCGCTTCGCTCGTGTGCGTATCGAGATCGGAGACCTGGACGACGTGGTACGACTCCGGCAGTCCCATGTGGGCACAGAGCCCCTTCCCGACACGGTACACGTTCCACACTCCAACCCGCTTGGATGTCACGCCGCCATCCTCGAAGAGCGTTCCCTGGCCGAGCAGCCAATTCTTGTGTTGGACCAGTCGCCCGCGTGCCTCGTGTCGCCGTTTGTTCGAAGGTACTCCCGGGAGGATCATTTCGACTCTGAGGTTCTGCGATGGATCCGCCGCGAACATCACGCTGACGTAACGCGACTGGCAACAGTAGCCCGATGAATGGAGCGAGCCCATCGATATGTGAGGCGTGTTGTAGTAGTAGAGGGCTCCGGGCATCCATGCTTGCGTCGCCCACAGTTTCTCGCCGGGCCACCCCAGATGGCGGCGGCCCGAATAGACGACGGACTTCCACGTCGGGGCCTCTTCAGCAAGCGCGACGAGGATGGGATGCGGTTGGATCGGACTACAGGCGAAGAACATGCCCTCGTCCTGCTTCAGTCTCGGCTCGTTGCCGCTGGCATACGCGGTGGTCGCTGGCTGCAGACCCTTTACGCGCGCATGCTCGAAGTCAAAGCGCGGCTCTCCCAGTCCAAACGCCAGCCACACCGTGGGGAGGAACCCGTCGTAGCGGTTGTCCTCGAGGTAGGCCACCTTGCGCGCCGTCATCGAGTTGTTGGCGTCCGCAGTCCGGCAACGGAATGCGGGGCCGCCCAGGTAACCTCTCACGCCCAGCACGATCCGTTCGGCGAAAAGCAGGTTGAGCAGATCCCTTGCCCCGCTGCGCACCTTCTCGGACGGCGCGTGGTCGGCCAGCACGATGAGGGGATTCGTGTAGTGAAACTGATAGCACGGCGAGTTCCACTCCACCCAGCCCCGTTCGAACCGCCAGGCAAGTGCCTTGCTGATCTGACTGACGTGATGAGACACGTCGCCGCCCCTGGCCTGCTTGCCGAACATCCCGATCGTCAGGTGCATCAGGTCGTGGTTTTCCGTATGCCACGCAGGCCAGTGTGCCACGGTGCTCAGCTTGGTCTTGGGCCATGACGTCAGAAGATCCGTGAGATGCTCCTTGGCCCGGTCGGACAGGCGAGATGAATCCCGGAAATCGAGCAGCGACTTCAGCGCCCGGATGAAGCAGATGTCGCTGTCCCGCGTCAGGGCGAACGACTCGAAGTAGCGACCGGCCTTGTCCAGATCCCGGTTCCGGACGAGTCGTGCATGGTTCAGCGCCCATCTGCGCCCGTCTTTGGGGTCCATAGAGGGTTCGAGCGCGCCGAACGTCTCGAGGACCCATGAAATGTACGCACCTCGTCGCTCTGCAAGCTGCGCTTCATACTCAGGCCACGACGCAGCTCCCGCGATGGGTGCTAGCGTCAGTGCAGCCATCGTGGCTCTCACAAGACAAGCACTTGCGCTGCGCATGCGCTTCATACCAGCATGGTCCGATTGCGCCATCCGTCCCGGAGTCCGTCTCAGGATGCTCCGTCACACGCCTTTGCCCATTCGCTGAGGCAAGTTAACCTGCCAGGCACCCATTGGCAACCGGCTGACGGCAGGGGCTACGCGCCAAGCACGTCCTGCTGCCGGACGACGACCCAGCCGACCTGAGCACGGACGGCGCGATGCTCGAAAGAGGAATGGGTGGGTCTTGACCCACCATTTCATGCGGTCCTGAGCCCGTCAGGAGAAGGTGCGTCAAGACGCACCCTACCGGTGGCATGGGCGTCTCGCCCATGGGGTTTCACGGGCGGGACGCTCGTGCTACGAGTGCATGCGCAGGCGGCGGAGGAGCCAGACGCCGGTGAGGAACGCCATCACCCCCGCCAGGGGGAGCATCGTGCCCACGCCGCCACCGCCGCATTCGAACTCCGCGGCGATCAGGCGGTCCCGGTCCATCAACACGATCGTCGGGTTGTTCGTGTCGCTCTCGTAGTAGTTCGCGTCGTTGATCCGCGGGTCGTTCGCGTCGTTCGGGTCGAGGCCGTCGTTCGGGTCGTAGTGACGCCACTG
>Ga0180432_10000157_pt1 | contig 107323 bp, 93 predicted proteins | sample SS_ome_10_FD_132414 | JGI IMG/M metagenome (GOLD analysis project Ga0180432, IMG submission 132414) | Hypersaline lake sediment archaeal communities from the Salton Sea, California, USA - SS_1_MS_2 metaG | ecosystem: Environmental > Aquatic > Non-marine Saline and Alkaline > Hypersaline >... | reverse complement strand
TGCCGCCGACGGTCAGTGTTACCTGATTGCCCACGCCGGCGGCGATGGCCTGGCCCACTGCCTCGGGATCGGCGATTATCGCCACTGTGGCATGCGGGGCGTTGGCCTCAACCAGAGCCTGCAGCATGACGGTCCCGTCACATGGCGCTCCGCCGCCCGGGTTGTCCGAGCCGTCCGCGAGGATCACCGGGCCTGCCCCGGCCTCGATGGCGTACCGTATCGCCTCATCCACAGGTGTCAGCTCCAGCCGAAACGCCTCGCGACGACTCCAGACGAGCTCGGCCATTTCCTCGGCGGCGGCCTGCGCCGCTTCCCCGTCGTTGTCGGCATTGACCACAACCGCCGCTCCGGTGTGAGGTGTATCCGCGAAGGGGAAACCCCCCGCCAGCGTGATAGCCAGTATGTCCGGGCGCTTCTCCATCGCGTGCACCGCCGCGAAGATCTCCTTCATCGGTGGCACCAGCGTGCACTGTTTGGGAGGCCCCATTAGCATGTCCACCCGTGCAAAGCCGGTGACGGGCCGGATGCGTCCACCGATCGCATCCACGACAATCTGCACCGCTTCCCTGCCCCGCTCCAGATGGTCAATGTGTGGGTACGTGTCGTACCCGATTAGCGCATCGGCCTGCGAGGCCATCTCTGCCGTAATGTTTGCGTGCAGGTCCAGTGTCGCCGCCATCGGTACGCCCGGCCCGACTAGCTGACGGATCCGTTTCAGCAAATCGCCCTCCGCATCATCCAGATGCTCCGTCACCATCGCCCCGTGCAAATCCAGCAGCACGCCGTCCACCGGCATCGCTGCCTCCAGCCGCTCCAACAGCATCGCTGCAAGCTCCTCATAGGCGGCTTGCTCGACCGTACCTGACGGCTGGGCGACCGCCCAGATGAGCGGCACCAGTTCGAAGCCCAACTCCTCCGCACCGGCCACGAAGGCCCCGGTACACGTGCTGGTGCCTCTGAACGTCGCCACCACCTGCTCGCCGACCAGTACCCCCGGCGCCCGACCCGAACCCAGGAAGTCATCCAGTCTCGTTGTGCCCTCGGCAAAGGTGTTGGTCTCGTGGCATATCCCGCCCGTGGCAATGCGCATTGGAACCTCCGTTTATCAATATGGTGGACAATAAACAAGCAGCGACTTCAGCCCGTCATGACCGCTCCGCCGACATACCTGCCCGCCCCAACAGTCTCCGCTCCAGTTCGCTAGCGGCACGCCCCAATCCTCCTGTAATTCGATCTCCGCAGGAAACGCCATGTCGGGTGGCGAATGCTATTCTGCACAGGCCCCCTCCAAGTCACACTCAGGAGCTTGGCGAAATACAACACATGACCGGGCGAGAATCACGGAATATGACTGAGCGCGACATCACCAGGGTGCTGGCCACTGACTGTGGCTCCACGACGACCAAAGCCATCCTGATTGAGAAGCAGGAGGGCCAGTACCGCTTGGTCGCGCGCGGCGAAGCCCCCACTACCGTCGAAGCGCCCTACGAGGACGTCACCCGTGGCGTGCTCAATGCCGTAGCGGAGGTCGAGGAGCTTACCGGGCGGCGACTGCTGGACGGCGAGGCTATCATCCGCCCGGCCGCCGCTGACACCGGCACCGACCTGTACTTGTCCACCAGCTCGGCCGGTGGCGGGCTACAGATCATGGTGGTCGGGCTGGTGCGGCGGATGACTGCTGAATCGGCGGAGCGCGCGGCTCTGGGTGCCGGCGCTATCGTCATGGACGTGCTGGCGCTGGACGATGGCCGCCTGCCCCACGAACGCATCGAGCGGATGCGCCAGTTGCGGCCCGATATGATTCTGATCTCCGGCGGCATTGATGGCGGCGAGGAGCGTCGGGTGGTCGAGATGACCGAGCTGGTCGCAGCAGCCAATCCCACCGCCCGTCTCGGAGCCAAGTATCGCCTCCCGATAATCTATGCCGGCAATGTTGACGCCCGGCCCGCCATTGAAAAGACCCTCGACGAGGTCGCCGACCTGACGGTCACTGATAACCTTCGCCCCACCATGGAGCGGGAGCATCTGCAGCCGACGCGGCTGGTGGTCCAGGACCTGTTCTTGCACCACGTCATGGCCCAAGCACCCGGCTATTCCCGTCTGGTCCCCTGGACTGACGCTGACATCATGCCAACACCGGCGGCGGTCGGCAGCATCATGCAAGCCATCGCTGAGGACCGGAATATCAATGTGGTCGGTGTGGACATCGGTGGCGCGACTACCGATGTTTTCAGCGTCTTCTCCGGCCAGTTCAACCGCACTGTCAGCGCAAACCTGGGCCTAAGTTACTCGATATCGAACGTGCTGGCGGAGGCGGGGATTGACAACATCCTGCGCTGGGTGCCGGAGCATATTGACCGCGGCTGGACTGTCAACCAGATCCGCAACAAGATGATCCGGCCGACCACGATCCCGGAGCAGCTCTTGGACCTGCAGGTCGAACAGGGCATTGCCCGCGAGGCGCTGCGGCTGGCCTTTGACCAGCACCGCTCGCTGGCCGCCGGCCTCAAAGGGGTCCAGCGGGTCCGCGACATCGCTGATGCCTTCGTTCAGGCGGCCGATGAGTCCATCGTCAGGATGATGGACCTTGATCTACTCGTCGGGTCGGGTGGGGTGCTGTCGCACGCGCCCCGCCGCAGCCAGGCCGCTATGATGCTGATAGACGCTTTCCAGCCCGAAGGCTTTACCCAACTGGCGGTGGACTCGATTTTCATGATGCCGCAGCTTGGGGTCCTGGCCGAGGTGCACCGCCAGGCCGCTACCGAGGTTTTTTTCCGCGACTGCCTGATCCCGCTGGGCACCTGTCTGGCCCCCACAGGGCGTTTCCGGGAGGGGAGAAAGTGTCTGCATGTGTCAGTGCAGCTCCCCGACGCCCCGCACGAGCTTGACATCAACTGGGGCGAGCTGGTGTTGGTCGAGCTCGGGGAGAACCAGTCCGTGGCAGTCACAGCCGACCCCCTGGGCGGCGCCGACATCGGTGCTGGCAGAAACCGCGCAGTCGCAACCGAGGTCACAGGTGGGCAAGTCGGGCTGATCATAGACGCGCGCGGCCGGCCCCTGGCTTGGCCGGATGATGAAGCGGACAGGGTCCGCAAGGTGCAACAGTGGCAGACGGCGTTGAGCGCCTATCCGGGAATTGATGCCAATGACCAGTGACAAGGCGGTACATGCCTACACTCCCGGACTACGGGTGACTGACACGGCGGTCCTGCGCAAGGTACGGCGGCTGCCGTTACCCGGCCAGGTGCATGTGGAGCTGGGCGCTGAGGTGAAGGCCGCCGAAGTGGTGGCCTCCACTGAATTGCCCGGACGCGTGCACACCCTCAACGTCGCTCACGAGCTCAACTGCCAGCCCGCCGAGATCGGTAACTTCATGGTCAAAGCAGAAAGCGACACCGTCCGGCGCGGCGAAATCCTCGCCGAAAGCAAGGCGTTATGGGGCCTGTTCTATTCATTCGTCAAAGCGCCGATTGAGGGCACCATCGAATCCATAAGCACCACCACCGGGCAGGTGCTGTTTCGCGGCGAGCCGATACCGGTCGAGCTGGACGCCTACGTTGATGGTACTGTGGTCGAGGTTCACGCGGATGAGGGTGTGACCATCGAGGCGCAATGTGCCCTGGTGCAGGGCATCTTCGGCATCGGCGGCGAGCGCTATGGGGAGCTGAAGGTACTGGTTGAAAGCCCCAATCAGCCGCTGACCGCCGAGCTACTGGATGAGACCTGCAAGGACTGCGTAGTGGTCGGCGGCTCGCTGGTCACCCTCGAGGCGGTTCACCGTGCCATCGAGCTTGGGGCTTCGGCGGTCGTCGCCGGCAGCATCCAATCCCAGGACTTGGACAGCTTCATGGGTGAGCCGATAGGGGTGGCTATCACCGGCCAAGAGGCCATCCCGATTGCGCTGATAGTCACTGAAGGCTTCGGCGAGCTGGCCATGGCCCAACGGACCTTCTCGATACTGCAAGGCCTGAGCGGCAAGCGGGCTTCGGTAAGTGGCGCAACCCAGATCCGCGCCGGCGTCATCCGGCCGGAGATAATCGTCGCTAGCGGCCGGCGCGCGGAGGGCCTCTTGGCTGAGCCGCCGGTCTCACAGATGAGCATCGGCAGCCAGGTTCGCCTCATCAGAGCGCCCCACTTCGGGCAAATCGCCGAGGTCATAGCCCTGCCTCCCGAGCCGGCCGAGATCGAGACCGAGGCGAAGGTGCGGGTGCTGCAAGCCCGATTAGCTGACGGAACCGTCGTCACAGTTCCCCGCAGCAATGTGGAGCTGATGCAGGAATGAAGCGCTACCTGACTATGGCGTGTACGGCCAGTCTGCTGGCAGGGCTTTGCTGCCTGGCAATAGCGCAGCCGCAATTGCCGGCACCCAGCCAGGTGATGATCGCCGACGATGGCGAGGACGACGAGGGCAGCGCAGCGGTCATTACATGGCAGCCGCCGGCGCTGACGGAGATTGACGGCTACGCTCTGGCGGGCTACGAAATTTACCTGCAGCAGCTTGGAGGCTTCTATCCGGGCCGCTTCGCCCTTTTCACGGGCCGTCCGCCGCAGGAGTTTAAGGAAGTGCTGCTGCTGCCGGATGCGGCTGCCAGGCAAGCGGGCATAACTGAACTGGCGCCCTGGCGCAGGTATCGCGCGAAGCTGAACGCGTTCTACCTGCCAATTGGCGTGACCCCGCAGATATCCGACCAGGACCCCCTGCAGTTGACTAATCCGCAGGTACTGCGCTCTGCAGCGGCGGTCTCGGCTGAAGCCATGAGCCCGGTCGGTAGCTGGTACGACCCGTGCCACAACACCGTCCTGGCCGTGGTGCTTCTGTATTCGACCATCGTCTTACTTACTATCTACTTTGCCCAGCGGCGGGACATGTACATCCGGCCCATTGCCGGTCTCCAAGCGGTTAACGAGGCGATCGGGCGGGCGACCGAAATGGGCCAGCCGATTCTCTACGTCACCGGCCTGTCGGGCGTAAGTGACATCGCCACCATTGCCGCGATGCTGATCCTGGGGCACCTGGCCAAACGCACCGCCGCCTATGAAACGCCCATCATCGTGCCGTGTAATGACCCGATCGTCATGGCGGTCGAGCGCGAAATCGTCCGGGACGCTTACATCGAGGCCGGCAAGCCCCAGAATTACGCGCCGGAGAACATCTACTACATCACCGACAGTCAGTTCGGGTACGTCGCGGCCGTTGACGGCATCATGCTGCGCGAGAAGCCGGCGGCGAATTTCTACATGGGGTACTTCTATGCCGAATCGCTGATTCTGGCCGAAACCGGCAGTGCCAGCGGCGCTATCCAGATCGCCGGCACCGATGCCGACACCCAGTTGCCGTTCTTTATCACCGCCTGCGACTATACGCTGATGGGCGAGGAGCTGTATGCCGCCAGCGCCTACCTTTCGCGCAACCCTCTGCTGCTGGCACAACTCAAGGGCCAGGACCTGGGCAAAGTTGCCATTATTGCTCTGCTTGTAGCCGGCGCAGCCGCCGCGACCATCGCCGCTCTGGCGCCCGACGCTTCCCTCGCCGAGGTTTGCGGACGCTTCATTTCGTGGTTTACCTTGGCCGGGTAGCCGCGATAGACAGGCAATTGCCGGCTCTGTGAAGGCCGCCTCGAGCCATTCGGAAACGGAGTTGATGCAAGATAACCGTCCGCACTCGTATTCCGCTGCTAATGGGGTTCATCGCCGGCCTCTTCATGGTGTTCACGTTCTTTGTGCCTCATGCGGTGGGGACGCGGGGCTCCGAGATGCTGCTGGAGTGGGCGCGGATCATCGGCGCCTTCGCCCTGATCCTCGGCCTCGCGAGCCTCTTCCGGACCCATTGGGACAAGATCCGCCGCCGTCAGGCGCAATGGGGCTATAGTGTCGTGACCCTGGCCTCCTTCGCCTTCATGGTCTGGGCCGGCATCATCTATGGCACCGGGGAGGGCCCGGTGGGCCAGCGCCTGGTAACTGTCAAAAGCGGCGCCCTGTTCGAGTGGCTCTTCAACAATGTCCAGGTGCCGCTGGATGCCACGATGTTCGCTCTCTTGGCCTTCTTCATAGCCTCGGCCGCGTATCGCACCTTCCGCGCCCGCAACTTCGAGGCCGTCTTGCTGATCATTGCTGCTATTATCATTATGCTGGGCCGCGTGCCGATGGCTGAACTGCTTCATCTGCCTCATGGCGAAGCGATTGACACCAGAATGCCGCAAATCTACGAGTGGATCATGCAATTCCCGGCAGTCGCCGGCAAGCGGGGCATCCTATTCGGCGTCGCCTTGGGCGCTATTGCCACTTCATTGCGCATTATGCTTGGCATCGAGCGCTCACATCTAGGGGGATAGCGGTTTATGGAAGACATTCTCAACCGCCTCCAAGCGATTGACCGCCGCTGGCTGTATCTGGTGATATTTGCGGCAGTGCTGGTGCCCTTCCTCAGCGGTCTGAAGCTGCCGGCTGGTGTTCCGAGCCCGGCCACCACAGGTGTTTACGACTACATTGAGCGCCTGCCGTCCGGCTCTGTTATCTTGCTTTCGGTTGATTATAGTCCGGCGTCCCTGGCCGAGCTGGAGCCTATGGCCAAGGCCGTCGTGCGGCACGCGTTTGCCCGGGGCCATCGTGTCATCGCGCTGGCGCTGTTCCCCGAAGGGGCGATGATGATCAACCGCATCCTGGATGAAGTGGTCCCCGAAATGGACAAGACTTACGCGACCGACTATGTCAACGCCGGTTTCAAGCCCGGCCGCGTGGCTGTTATCCTGGGTATGGGCAAAGACATCATCGGCGTATTCGAGGATACCGACGCCCAAGGCAATGCCCTGTCCAAGATGCCGGTGATGGCAGGCGTAAAGAGCTATAAGGACATTGACCTGCTGATCAACTTCGCTGCCGGCAACATTCCGTTCGCCTGGATTACCTACGCCCACGAGCAGTACCAACAGCAGGTCGGCGTCGGCGTGACCGCAGTTATGGCCACCGACCTTTACCCGTTCTGGAAATCCGGCCAGCTTGTCGGCGTTATCAACGGCCTCAAGGGCGCTGCTGAATACGAGAACCTGATCCAGAAGCCCGGATGGGGAGCGGCAGGCATGTCGTCACAGTCCATCGCCCATCTTCTGATCATAGTTTTCATAATCCTCGGCAACATCGGCTATTTCCTGGTACGCAGGCGGCCATGACATGGCTCGGTACGTGAGTGAACCCCATTCGGCGAAAGGCAGAAGCTGATGCCGGAGATACAACCAGGCACGCAACTGGTATTCCTGGGGCTGAGCCTCGATCCGCAGGTGCTCGGCCTGTGGGTTCAGGCTCTCCTCACCTTTGCGATACTCTCGTTCCTGTGGGGCGACAACCCGATCTATAAGTTCGCCGAACACGTCTTTGTCGGCATCTCGGCGGGCTATGGGGCCGTAATTGTCTGGCAGCAAGCAGTGCTCTTGCTGCTGGTTTTCAAGCTGTGGCCGCAACTGAGCACCAAGGCCGATGCGGGCGCCGACTATTGGGTTATCATCCCCGGCGTTTTGGGTCTGCTCATGCTCACCCGCTTCTTGCCAAAGTACGATTGGCTGTCCCGCTACCCCATTGCGTTCACGGTGGGGCTATACGCGGGGGCTGCCATCGCCCCGACGGCCCAGGCCTATCTGCTCAAGCAGATGGGGGCCACGATGCTGCCTCTAATCGGTGCAAGTGAGACAAGCTGGCCGGTGGCGCTCAGTTCCTTGGTGGTGCTGGTCGGCGTAATATGCACTCTGACATACTTCTATTTTTCGCGGCCTCACGAAGGCATGCTCGGGGTCAGTTCAAAGATCGGGATCTGGTTCCTGATGGTCGCCTTTGGTGCCGGTTTCGGCAATACCGTGATGGCGCGGATATCGCTACTGATCGGTCGAGTGGAGTTCCTCCTGTACGATTGGCTGCCAGCCTGGTGGCCGGGAGCCGGCCTCTGAGCCACCCCTCGGGCCTACCGCATCCGTAGTTGACCACCGTCACTGTCAACGCATCTGGCCAATTATGTCTAGTAGGTGAAGGCGACTATTGATAAACAAATAAAATAAGAACTCTCTTTCTGTTTGCAAAACTACTGGAAATCTGTTATACTTCTCGAAAGAATGCTGGGGGTGGAGAAGTGCAGTGATGGAAGATGCAGACAGGAGGGGAACACAGTGAGTGACGAGGATGCAATCCTGGTCATAGATGATGACGAAGCCTCCAGAAACCTGATACGGGCGGCGCTGAGCAGGGAAGGCTATGAGCTGATCGAGTCAGGCAGTGGCGAAGAGGGACTCGAGCTTTACGAGCAGCAGCAGCCGGCTCTGGTGCTGCTGGATGTGATACTGCCGGGGATTGACGGTCTAGAGGTATGTCGGCGTCTGCGGGCCAAGGGGGATGTTCCCATCATCATTGTCAGTGTGCGCGACGAAGAGGTGGATAAGGTCGTCGGCCTGGAGCTGGGCGCTGACGATTATATTACCAAACCGTTCGGCGTCCGTGAGTTGGCAGCGCGTGTGCGGGCAATGCTGCGACGGACCGTGCTGACGGAGAAGGCTGCCGTGCAGCAAAAGCAGCTAGATTACCCGGGCCTGCACCTCGATCTGCCCACGCGCACGGTTACGGTCAAAGGTGAGGCCCAACGGCTCACCCCCAAGGAGTTCGATCTGCTGTTTTTCTTGGCTTCGCAGCCGGGGCGCGTGTTCAGCCGCGAGGACATTGTGGAGGCGGTATGGGGCTACAAGCCGGTGGGCGGAGACCTGCGTACGGTTGACACCCACATCAAGCGTCTGCGGCAGAAGCTCGAAGAGGCCTATGAGGTGCCGTGGAGCCTGACAACGGTGTGGGGAGTCGGCTACAAGTTCGAGCTTGAAAAGTAAGATAGTTGGCTTGACACATTCTTGACACCGCGTCTGCGAATGTGCTACCTTGTTTCGTAGCAGAAAACTGCTTGACTCAGCCAGACGGGTGGATAGCCTGGGCCTAGCTGGTATTGCAGTGTAATGGGGTCCCACCTGAGGGTGAATTGACGACTCCAATTTGGAGACAGTGAACTCTGCAATAATTAGGGAGGCTGCAAACACAATGTTAAACCTCAGGCCCCTGTGCTGGTCGTGGACGTATGCGCTCTTATTGGTCAGCTTTGCACTCACCTCCATACTTCCCACAGCAGCTCTGGGCGGGCCTGCTGTGCAGATTCTACAGCCACGCCAGGGGCAGGTCGTCACCGGCGTGATCTGGATTGACGTCAGCTATTCGACGAATACTGAAGCGCCGATAACGAAGCTGGAGATCTACGTTGACGATCAATTGGCGCGCAACTACAACCTGGCCGCGCCCGAAAGGGCGGGCACTAGGTCATTCCAGTGGGATTTCAGCTTTGTCGCAGCCACTACCCACAGTATATCGGCTAAGGCCATTGACAGCGAGGGTGCCAGCGGCTCGGCAACCATTACGGTGACGGTCCGTAAAGCTGAGACCGCCACGCCCCAACCCGGGGCCAGAGATGTGATACCGCCGACAGTCAATATCTACTACCCGGCCCAGGGGGCCAAAGTCTCGGGTCTAGTTGAGATACGTGCCGAAGCGCGCGATAACGTCGGTGTCGAGTTCGTGTATTTCACCATAGACGGCCGGCTGCACAAGCTAATCGGCAATTCCCCCCCGTATTACGATCAGTGGGATACCACGAAGGCGTCCGATGGCATTCATGTGCTGGAGGCTGCCGCCATTGATGCCTCCGATAACGAGGCCCGCTCGGCGCAAGTGACCGTAATTGTGGAGAACCACGCCATGACGCGGATGGAGAGCGGGCCCACGGCGCTGTCGCCGCGGCCAGCGCCAGAGGCCGAGGCCCAGCCGACAACGCCACCGCCGGTAGTAGTCCAGCCGCCCGCCCCGTCCGTCGTAACAACGCCCGCACCGGTCCAGCCGCAGCCGACACCGCCTCAGCCGGTGGTCGTCCAGCCGCAGCCCATCCCTCCCGCAGTCGCGGCCACTCAGCCGAAGCAGCCCGCAATGTCGGTGCCGCCAACGGTTGCAGAGCCGAGTCCGCAACGAGCGGCGATCCCGGCTCCGCCGATGATACAGGAACCTTCAAAGATGATTGCGGCAGCGGGCGCTCCCAGGGTCACAACACCCACGTTTATGCCGGCCCTCGTGCCGCAGGTCGTTGAGCAGCCGACCTTAGCCATGGCCTTCTCAACGCAACTCGGAGGCCAGGAGCTGCCGATTGCATCCTATGAGGCTACTTACCGGGATTACACGCAGGCGCCGCGCTCCACATATCCGGGCAGAGTTCTGCAAGCCCCCGAGGCACCCGGATTGACCAAGGTGAGCATTGGTGAGCTCCGGCCTGCGCAGCCCGTTGAGATCAGTCGTACCATCCCCAGCCACGGTACTCTGGCCGTTGTGCGCGAGACACTCAAGAGCGAGTTGCCCGTGGGCAGCTCCGCCGCTACCGCCGCAATCGCGGCCGAGACAGGCGCGACTACGCCTAGCCCACGGCGGGAAGTGGCGACTGCCAGCGGGTCCAAAGCAGTTGCGCCGGGTGCCCGACTTACGGTGGAGCGGCCGGTAATCGCCCCAACCTTAGCCAGCTCCGGCTATGTGCGGATTGGGGCGCAGAGGGCGACCGCGTCCAAACATGCCGGCGAAATGGTAGCTGCGTATGCCGGCGTCCCGAAAGTGACCAGACCCGGCTATGTGGCTCCGCAGGCCTCTGTAGGCGTCGGGACACCCGTCAAATTGGCGAGTCGGACCAGCAGCGCGGCCACCCTGGCCCGGGCCGACCTGGAAGTCGCCGGCCAGCACACGTCCTTGCCACAACTTGTTCAGCCGCTGCCGACAACCGCGCCGCGAGCGGCTGACTTCGATGCAACCATACCGACATTGAGGTTTGTCACCAAGGTAATGCCGGGCGGCACGATGGTAGCCGCACTACCGCAGCGGACCTCAACTCCGCAGAGAATCAGCACCGCCGCGGTGGCGCCACCGCCGCAGCCAGCTACCGCGAAAGTGACCGAGCCTCCCGTGCTAGCGAGCGGGAAGAGGACGACCGTGGGAAGCATCCCCAGCCGCGTGGCGATGCTCCCGAAAGCCGAGGTACCAAGCCTGGCGGACAGCGGATCCACGACCAGGCCGGCAATTCCTGAGCTGGCCAGAGTGATTGCGGAGTCGCCGGTCAAGAATATCGCCGTGGTATTTGACGGCGAGATGCTGGATTTGCGCGCCGCTCCGGAGACCTTCAATGGCATCGCGACCGGACCACTCCGCGAGCTGTTTGAGCATACTGATGGCGTGCTGTATTGGTTCCCGATAACCAAAGAGGTCCGGGCGATCAATGCCGAGACCGACCTGCACCTGACGATAGGCAATCCCGACATTGATGTAAACGGCGCTACGCAGCAGGTGTCCGTGGCCCCATATATCAAGCAGGGCCGCACCATGCTCCCGCTGCAGTTCATCGCCGACAGGTTGGGCGTGACAATATCCTACGAGCCGACCACTCAGCAGATCATCGTCAGCAGCAATGAGTTCTGAGCCGCTGGCACTGTCCATCCAATCCGTGAGCTATGACTGACAGCCTCAAAAGTGCCCCAGGGCTTTTGGGGTTGTTTTGTACCTTGCATCGGCACGACGTAGTCTCGGAGGACCTGCTTCATGTTATTGGCCAATCAGTCCGTGAGTCCTGACGGTCACCTGATCGTGGGTGGCTGTGACACCGTAGAACTGGCTCAGGAGTACGACACGCCGTTGTATGTGCTCGATGAGCAGATAGTGCGCCAGAAGTGCCGGGAGTACCAGCAGGCCTTCGCCCAGCGCCTGCCTGGCTCCGAGATCGCCTATGCCTCCAAGGCGTTGATGACTAAGGCGATCTGCAAGATCGTGCAGCAGGAGGGGATGGCGCTGGATGTGGCCTCGGAGGGCGAGCTTTACACGGCCCTGGAGGCGGGCTTCCCTGCCGCAAGCATCAAGCTGCATGGCAACTACAAGAAGCCGACTGTGCTGCAGATGGCCCTGAAGCACGACATCGGCCGGATCGTCGCAGACAGCCTTCTGGAACTCGAATTGCTCTCTGAAGTGGCCGGCGACATGGGCAAGCAGGCGCATATTCTCATCCGGGTAACTCCCGGAGTAAAGGCTGATACCCACGAGCGGATTCGCGCCGGCCAGGAGGACACCAAGTTCGGTCTCGGTATGGCCGGTAGTGCGGCCATGACGGCGACTAAGCTGGCCCTGGAGCTGCCCAATGTCGAGTTGCATGGCTTCCATTGCCATATCGGCTCGCAGCTTATGCACACCGACGGCTTTGTGCGCGCCGCTAGCGTCGTTATGGACTTCATCTCCCAGGTCCGCAGCGAGACCGGCTACCTGGCCGAGCAGTTCGACATCGGCGGCGGCCTCGGCATCCGCTATCAGGAAGACGATGTGCCGCCCGGTATTGACCGGCTCGCCGAGGAGGTCTGTACGGCGCTGGAGGCTGCGGCTGAGCGCCACGATATCGCCTTGCCGCAGTTGATCTTGGAGCCGGGACGCTCGATTGTGGGCGAGGCCGGTGTGACACTCTATACCATCGGCGTAGTCAAGGAGATCCCCGGTGTCAGAACCTATGTGTCTGTGGATGGCGGCCTGTCAGACAATCCTCGCCCGCTGCTTTACGATGCGGAGTATGAAGCATTGATCGCCAATCGTGCCGCTCAGCCGCCCGACCGCATCGTCAGAGTAGCCGGAGCGCACTGCGAAACCGACACGCTGCTTCCCGAGAGCAACCTGGCCGACCCGCAGCCCGGCGATATCCTGGCGGTCCAGAGCACCGGTGCTTATACATATGCCATGGCCTCTAACTACAACCGCTTCACCAAGCCGGCGATGGTCCTGGTCAATGACGGCAATGCCGAGTTGATAGTCACTCGTCAGAGCCTGGAGGACCTCGTCCGCCACGATGTGGTTCCACAGCGGCTGATCTAGCCCGACACGCCTCAGAAATCGGGACCTGTTACCATGCGGCTGGCAATGAGCGGGCGTATCAGTGGAGACAAGCTTGAGTGGCTGCGGAGTCTGGGCCAACTGGCTGAGCCGCGAGGCCCTGTCTATCTCGTCGGCGGCCCGGTGCGCGACCTGATTCTCGGCCGGCTCGAACTCGATACCGACATCGCGGTCGAGGGCGATGCCCTCGACTATGCCAGGCGCCTGGCAGAGCGCGACGGGGCAAAGCTAGTCGAGTACCCGGAGTTTTACGGGGCAACGGTCACCTATCGAGACGGCAGCCACGTTGATGTGACCGCTTGCCGCAGCGAGGCATACCCACAGCCCGGTGCTTTGCCTGAAGTCAGTCGCGCCGACATCCGCCAGGACCTGCGCAGACGTGACTTCACCATAAATGCGATAGCCGTGTCGCTCAGTCCGGCCAACTTTGGCAAGCCGGTTGATCCGTATGACGGCTACTGCCACCTGCGGCAGGGCCGGCTTCAGGCGCTGCACGACCAGAGCTTCCTTGACGATGCCACGCGGATACTGCGGGCGGCGCGGTTTGCGGCGCGACTGGGTCTGCGAATTGAGCAGGCGACGGCGCAATGGATCAGTAGCGCCATGGCTGCCGAGGCTTTGGCAACAGTCTCGGCGGAGCGTTTGGTGGCCGAGCTGCGCTACCTATTTGCCGAGCCGGCCGCCAGATGGGCCCTGGAGCTGCTGAGCCAATGGGGCGCGCTGGAGGCTCTGGGCCTTGATACTGGCGCAGCCGGGCGGCTGCTGCCACTGGACAATCTGTTGCCTGCCCGGCACGACCTGATGCTGAGGCCGGAACCGGGCGCGCTGCTGGCGGCCTCATTAGGGCTGCTGATGCCGCCGGAGCGGCTGGCAGGCTGGCTTGCCGGATGGCCGCTTACAAGTAGTGAGCAACAGGCCGCCGGGCAAGCCGCGATAATGGTGCATCACCCGCCGGTCGTGGTCTTTTCAACCTCACCGCAAAGTAGTAAACTGTATGGTGCGCTGCACGGGCTGTCACCGGCGGCCCTACTGGCGTGCTGGGCTGCCGGCAACACGCACGTGCGGGAGAATCTAAGGCGCTTCTGCCGACGGCTGGCCGATGTCCAGGCTGACATCAGTGGTGAGGACCTCCTGGCACTTGGCTATGAGGCAGGGCCGAGGTTCAAGCCAGCCCTGGCGGCGGCGCTGGCGGCCAAGCTCGACCGCGACGCCGACCGCGACGCCCAAATCGCCGAAGCTGTCCGGCTACTGGAAGGGCCCAATCGGCACTGAGGCCTAGGGTCAGGGCCTTGGGCTGAAGGCTTGACCTGCTTACCCCACCCCGACGGAGTGGGTGCCAAGTAGGTACGCCACGCGGTAATGACTGGCTAGATGAAACGGATTCTATATGCTGCTTTCGTATTTCGAAGGGCATGCGAGTATTGGCCAGCTTCTGGCCTGGATACTTGGGGTAGCACTGGCCATTACGGTGCACGAATACGCTCACGCCCGGAGAGCGCTGGCCGCCGGTGACACGACGGGTCTTCAAAGCGGGCGCGTAACCCTCAACCCGCTGGCGCATTATGACCCTGTCGGCAGCACGCTATTTTTGTTTGCAGGATTCGGCTGGGCCAAGCCGGTGCCGGTCAATCCCAGGATGTTCCGCAACCCACGCAGCGACGGCCTGTGGGTAGCGTTGTGGGGCCCGCTGAGCAACGTATTGCTGGCCGCCTTGCTGGCCGTTTTCTTGCGACTGGGCATAACCGGTCCCCACACCCTAACTGTGGCGATCATGGTGTATGCCAACTGCGTGCTGGCGATATTCAACCTGATACCGATCGGGCCGCTGGATGGCGCTCATATCCTGGCTGGGCTATTGCCGCCCGCGCAGGCCCGCAAATTTGAACTGTTCCAAGCGCAGTACGGGCAGTACATCATCATGGCAGCGCTCTTTATGCTGTTTGTGCCACCGTTTGATATGCTCACACGTACAGCGCTGATGATACCTATCAAGGGGCTATTCTGGCTGCTCACAGGGACAGGGGGCCTGTTCTGACCCGGCTCTTATTCAAGCCGCGCTACGGAGAGTCTTGTGCCATGTCTGGACTGAAAGCAGTTGTCCTGTGCGCCGGTGAAGGCACGCGTCTGAGGCCGCTGACCTTTTCGCGTCCTAAGCACTTGCTGCCGGTGGCGGGCAAGCCGCTGTTGGGGCGGGCGCTCGATACCATCAGAGATGCCGACATCCGGCAGGTTGCGCTAGTGGTGGGCCATCAGGCCGAGGCTGTCCAGGCCTATGTCGGCGGCGGCGCGGCCTGGGACATTGAAGCCACATACATCCGGCAGGAACAGCCGCTGGGACTGGCGCACGCGGTCAACTGCGCCAGGGAATTCGTCGGGGAGAGCCCCTTTATCGTGTTTCTGGGCGACAATCTCCTGGAGGCCGGCATCCAGGATTTTACCGGCGACTTCCGCCGGAATCAACCCGCTGCGGCGCTGGTGCTGCGCGAAGTCGAAGACCCCCGCCGCTATGGTGTAGCCGAACTCAGCGCCGACGGAGCCGTAGAGAAGGTCATTGAGAAGCCCGCCGAGCCGACAAGCAACCTGGCGATCGTCGGCGTCTATGCGTTCAATAGCTCCATCTTCGATGCCATTGCCGGCATCCAGCCTTCAGGCCGCGGCGAATACGAGATAACTGACGCGATTCAGTGGCTCATTGACAAGGGCCACCGGGTTTCCTCAGCGGTGTTCGACGGGTTCTGGGAAGATGCCGGCGAGCCGGTGGCGCTGTTGCATGCCAACCGTCTCTATCTGGACCGCCTCGAGGCCGCAATTGCGGGCACGATCAACGCGGCCTCGGAAGTCAGCGGTGCCCTGCACCTGGGGTCGGGCAGCCGCGTTGTCAACAGCCGGGTCATCGGCCCCTGCTTCATCGGCGACAACTGCGTGCTGCACAAGACAACTATCGGGCCGCACGTGTCCCTGGGCGATGGTTGCCAGGTCCGCAACAGCAGTGTCGAGGATGCCATTATCCAGTCAGGGTCTCGCATTGAGAACCTGCTCGGCGGCCTGAAGCGTTCGGTACTGGGCGAGCAGGTAGTCGTGGCAGGCGATGCGCGCAGCGATGCACCTCTGCATCTGCTGCTGGGAGACCTGGCGCAGATCCGGGTGATCTGAATATTGACTTCCGCAATGGCTAAGCGCTACGACATCCCGCAGGACCAGCTCAGCCTCTTCAGCGGCTTCGAGGTCAGCATAACCATCTTCGAGGGGCCGCTGGACCTCTTGCTGTACCTGGTAAGGCGCCAACAGGTTGATATTGCCGAGGTTAATGTCTCGGCGATTACCGGCCAGTATCTGGAGTATCTGGCGACTCTGGAGCAGTTGAATGTCGAGTTGGCGGCCGAGTTCCTAGTGCTGGCCGCGCAGTTGATCTACCTTAAATCCCGCAACCTGCTGCCGATGCAGGCGGAGGAGGCGGACGAAGAGGATCTCTACCTGGACCCGCAGGCGGAATTGGCGCGACGCCTGGAGGAATATCGCGCCTATCGGGAAGCTGCTGAGACGCTCGACGAGGCCCGCAAGCTGCGCCAGCGTATCTACCTGCGGGCGGCCGGCGAGGAGCAGATGGGTAGCGGCTTTGTGCAGCTCACCGATGTTTCCATTTTTGACATGGTGGCGGCGGTAGGGGAGTTGCTGAGGCGGGCTGCCACCCAGCCGCCGCGAGTTGTCCGGCGCCGCCTGGTCACCGTGGGCCAGCGCCTGCCCGAGATACTTACCGAGTTGCATGCGGCCGGGGGAGAGAAGCTGCGGTTCACTGACCTGGTTGACATGCCCGCCCCGCGTGTGTACATCATCGTCACCTTTTTGGCGATTCTGGAGCTAATCCGCCGCGGACGCGTGAAGGTGGGACCGGTCGAGGGCGAGAGCGACTTCCAGGTTTGGCTGGCGGAATAATGGCTATCTGCATCAACGTACACCTTCTGTCAATGGCAAGTTGAGGCCTGATTGATGAGACCACCGGATCTAGTCAACGCCCTGCAGTGCCTGCTTTTCGTGGGCGAAGAGCCGCTGTCTGCGCAGCGAGCCGCCGAGCTGCTGCAGGTAAGGCCCGAAGCAGTCGCCGAGCTGATTAGCAAGCTGCAGCGCAAGCTTAAGGGCCACGGTCTGCATGTGGTGCACCTGGCCGGTGGGTACGCCCTCGCCACCCTCCCGGACTATGCCGAATACGTGCAGGCGCTCCTGGAGCCGGACCCGCAGCGACTGTCCAAGCAGGCGCTGGAGGTGCTGGCGATCGTAGCCTACCGGCAGCCGATTACCAGGCCGCATATTGATGCCCTGCGCGGCGTCAACTCAAGCGGCGTGATCAACTCGCTGATTGAGAAGGACCTGCTGCGCATCACCGGACGAGCCCAGGCCCCCGGCCGGCCCTTCCTGCTGGTGACGACAGCCTACTTCCTTTCGGCGTTCGGTCTGAGTGATCTTGATGACCTGCCCCGGCTTGAGCTGCCCTTACCCGCCGCCCAATCCGGCACGGCTGAGCTTTCCGAGGATGAGACCGGCGAGCAGGCTGAAGCCGACCAGTCTGCTCCAGAGGATGAAGCGCAATCAGAAGCCGAAGACGAATCCGCATACTAGCAGTTGCGGCCTTGGGCTGCCTGACGGCGTCGTGGTTGGTGTCCGAGGCTGTGGCCGGAGAGCAGGCCGCCGACGCCAAGCCCAAGCCCAGCGCAGCCGACGGCCCCGTCCTATCCGCCCAAGCTGCCATCCTCATTGATGACACTACCGGTCTCACCCTCTACGAGTCCAACGCTCACCAGCGGCGCTATCCAGCCAGTATCGGTAAGCTACTGACCGCGCTCTTGTGTGTCGAGAAGGGCGACCTGGATCAAATCGTCACCGTCAGCACGCGGGCGGCAGCGGTCGGCGAGGCCACTCTGCACCTGGCAGCGGGCGAGAAGATCAAGCTCCGCTACCTGCTGCTCGGCCTGCTGATGAGCTCGGCCAACGATGCGGCAGTGGCCGTGGCCGAAACAGTCGGCGGCGACTATGACCGATTCGTTGCGATGATGAACGCCAAGGCCCGCGAATTGGCCCTCAACGACACGCACTTCACCAACCCACACGGCCTCCACAATGATAATCATTACTCGACCGCTTACGACCTGGCGCATCTGGCCCGCGCGGCTATGGCGTTGGAGGAGATCGCGAAGATCGCTGATACTGAGAAGGCTGCGATCCCCTGGCCCGGCAAGCCGTCGAACCGTGAGCTGGTCAACCGCAACCAACTGCTGGGACAGTGGCCGGCGGCTGACGGCATCAAAACCGGCTACACCAAGCAGGCGGGCCGCTGTCTGGCGGCTTCCGCAACTGTTGACGGCTGGCGGCTGATCGGTGTCTGCCTGGGTTGCAAGGATACCTTCGCCGACGGTCGGACGTTACTAGAATGGGGCTTCGAGCACTTCCGGCAAGTGCAGGTGGTCCGCAAAGGTGCAGCCCAGACCTCCTGCACAGTCACCAAGGGTGAGCAGGAAAGTGTGCCGGTGACAGCCACGCAAGACCTGGCCCTGCCGCTGCCGCGCGGCGCCCGGCCACCCAAGCCGGATTTCGACCTGCCGCCGGCCGAGGCCCCCATCGCGGTGGGCCAGCAGCTCGGCTACCTGTGGGTGGTTTACGGGGGTAACGAATACCGCCTCCCTCTGGTAGCCACCGCAGCCGTGGACAAGAGTCTGTGGGCACAGCTTATTGACAGCCATGTGCCGGCGGCCCTATTGTTGCTCTTGCTGGCCTTATCTGTCGGGGTGTTAGTCTATGGAGCGGCTGCAAAAATTGCTGGCACGCGCCGGTATCGCCTCGCGCAGGGAAAGCGAGAAGCTGATAGCCGCCGGGCGCGTCTCGGTCAACGGCAAGATAGTCATAGCGCTGGGCACCAAAGCCGACCCCGAGACTGATACCATCGCCTTGGATGGTGAGCCGCTGAGCTTCGCCGAGCCTAAGCACTATCTCCTGCTCAATAAGCCGGCCGACGTGCTCTCGACGCGCCACGACCCCCAAGGCCGCGCCACTGTCATGCAACTGGTCCCCCAGCGCCTGCGGCGTTACTTGTACCCCGTCGGGCGCCTGGATATGGATGCCGAGGGGCTGCTGCTGCTGACCAACGACGGCGAGCTGGCTCACGCTCTCACTCATCCCAGCTTCGAGATCCCCAAGACTTACCTGGCGACAGTGCAGGGGCAAGTGAGCCGGGACGAGTTGCAGGCTCTGCGGGCCGGTGTTGAACTGAAGGATGGCCCAGCCGCAGCCGATGTCGCTGAGATAGTCGAGCTGTCCGGCGACAGCACGGTACTCAGCCTGACGCTTCACGAAGGGCGCAAGCGCGAGGTCAAGCGCCTGTGCCAGGCTGTTGGCCATCGTGTGATTGCGCTGCAGCGGGTGTCTCTGGGGCCGCTTGAACTCGGTCAACTCCAGCCCGGCAAGTACCGCGCGCTCTCCGCCGAGGAAATCGAGCAGCTCTATGCAGCTACCGGGCTGCGCAGAGAGGGAGATGATGGCACTTAGGCCCCGTTGGTGCAATTTGGTCGCGTGGCTCGCCGCAGCTCTGGGCGCGGTCCTGACGGTTGCCGGCTGTGTGCTGCTATGGCTGCGGATGCTGCCCCTGGGCCTGCCCGGGCAGTGGTACTGGCCGCTGCGGCAAATGCTGCCGCATTTCTGGCCTACGCAGTTCGGCATCATCATAGTGGCGGGCGCAGCCGTGTACGTCACCTATCTGGTTCGGCCCAAGACCGCGCCCCGGGTTGCGCCGTACCTGTTTGGAGTGCTGACTTGCTGCTGTGCCGCCTTCGGCATGATGAGAGGCCTGTACCTGGCTGAAGGCTATGCACACCTGCGCACGGCTCAAGTCACCTCATCGGTAGCCGCCCTCCCGTACTACGGCGAGGCGGTCATGACTGACGATGTTGGGGAATTGCTCCGGCACTACGGTGACTGCGAGGGCCGTAAGCGGCTTCCCGACCGCCTGCGCACCCATCCACCGGGCCCGGTACTGTATTTCGTATGCGCCCGGCGCGCCATTCTGGCCTCCCCGGGCCTGATTGAGTTGGGACGAAGGCAGCTTGCGCTCGAAGGCATAGCGGCCGCCGACGCGCCCGCTCTGGTCCAGGGCTATACCGCCGTCCCCATGACCGCTGAGGATGTTATCGCCGGCATGGTAGCCAGCCTGTTATTGAGCTTCCTGGGCGTTCTGACGCCTGCCGCGCTGTTTCTGGTAGCCTGGGCTATTACCGAGCCGAAAACGGCGCTGGTGAGCGCTCTGCTGGCCGCAGTGATACCTTCGCTGCTGCTGTTCGTGCCTAGCATTGACGGCCTGGGGACCGTAGTGGTTCTCGGTGCTTTGGGCACCTTCTTATGGTCCCTGCGGCGGGGCAGCCATGCGTTGGCGGTGCTGTCGGCTCTGCTGTGGGCGGCGGCGTTTTTTTGGAGCGTCGGGCTACTGGTGCTGGCGTTGCCGGCGGCAGCGGTATTGGTCTATCACCTTCGGCAGGCCCGACAACGGCGAGCGGCCCTGGCGGTGGCGGGAGTAACCGCCGGCGTATTCGTCCTCACCTTTGCGCTGTTGTATGTTGCCGTCGGCTATAACCCGGTAGCCAATACTGCCGAGATCCTGGTCTCACAGGGCCAGATAATGGCCGCAGCGGGACGCGACCGCCTCGCCTGGACCCTCATGAACATGTACGAGTTCGGACTGTTCCTCGGCCCGATGCTGGCGGTTACCTCGCTGGCGGGTCTGGCCTGTGCGCTGTATGGGCCGGACCCGCGTGGCAGTCAGGCCCAAGGCGGCGCACGGGGAGCGATTGCCTATCTGGGCCTCGGCCTGCTGGCGGCGTTTGTGCTGCTAGATGCCTCGGGCAGCACCCGTGGTGAGGTCGGCCGCATCTGGCTGTTTCTCATGCCGCTGTTTGCTATCTACGCCGCCCATCTGCGCCACTATGTCAGCGAAAGAGCCTGGCTGTGGCATTTCCCGCCGCTGCTTGGCGCCCAGCTAGCCATTGCTCTCTACCTGTTCGCCTACACTATTCCCGTCCAGCCGTAGGGCCTTCCGGGAGAGCGCGATGCCCGACCTTGACCGCCTAGTGCGCTACTGCAATGCCGCCCCTGCCTGCCGTGCGCTGGTGCAACTGGCTCAGGATGTCTCGGCGCCCCTGTACCTCGTCGGCGGCGCGGTGCGTGATCTGCTACTGGGCCGGCCGCTGCGCGACTGGGATTTTGCCGGCCGCACGGCGATGGAGTTCGCGCGCAAGTTCGCCGAGGCCCAAAGCAGCAAGGTCATCATGTTGCACGAAGATCAGCCGACCGCCAGGGTGCCAGTGGGCCAGGGCGAGGGGGGTTGCACTCTACTGGACTTCTGCGACTTGCGTGCCGATGGTATCGAGAGCGATCTAGCCGCCCGCGACTTCTCGATCAATGCCATCGCCTACGATCTTGCCGAACCGGAGTTGATTGACCCACTCGGCGGCGTAGATGATATCCGCGCCGGCATCATCCGCGCGTTGGGCCACGACAATCTGCACGCCGATCCGCTCCGCTGCCTGCGGGCCTATCGCTTGGCTGCGGAGCTGGGCTTTACCATCGCAGAGCGGACTCGCGAATGGATTCGCGCGCTGGCACCGGAATTGAGCGAGGTTGCCGGTCAACGTATCGGCGACGAGCTGTACAAACTGCTGTACCCTCCGCGCGTGTCTGAGACCATTGCCATGATGGACCAGGACGGCGTGCTGGCGGTGATTCTGCCCGAGCTCGAGGAGGGCCGCGGCATGCCCCAGCCATCTCTCCATCATCTCGATGTCCGCGCCCATAGCCTCGCCGCCGTTACCGAAATGGAGAAACTCATTATTGACCCGACCGGTGCCCTCCCCGGTTCCCACGACGAGCTTGAGGAGTACCTGACCCGCACCGAGGTTCCGCCGCTGCTGCTGATGGCGGCGCTGCTGCATGACATCGGCAAGCCGCGCTGCTTCACCCGGGAGGCAGGCGGCCGCATCCGCTTCAAGGGCCACGGCAAGGTCGGCGCGGCGATGGTGCGGGAGATGCTACGCCGTTTCGCCTGGCCGGCGGAGGTCCGTCGCACCGTCGCTGCCTTCACTCAGCACCATCTGCGCCCGCTGGAACTGGCAGGGCGCGGCCAGGATGGCGTCATCGAGCAGGAGCACTCCGAGCAGTTCGTGACGATGTCGGCGATCCGGCGGCTGTTCCGCGAGGTCGAACCGCACGAACTAGGCCTGGTGGTGCTGGCGATTGCCGATTCGCGGGCGGCCACAGGCCCGGCAGCCACCCCCCAGCATCAGACCGAGGTCGAGTTTATCCTTGATGATATGCTGCACCGCTATCTGGCTTACCAGCAGCAGCAGGCCCGCGAGCCGCTGCTGACCGGCCAGGACCTGATCGCCGCCGGCTACCAGCCCGGCCCGCTTTTCTCCGAGATGCTCAGGGCAGTCGAAGACGCCCGCACAGACGGGGAGGTCAGAACCAAACAGCAGGCCCTGGAATTGGCCCGCCGCGTCGCCCAGGACCACGGCATTCCGCCCCGGTGAAGGGACTCGGCTGAGCGGGAGAGAATATCTTCGCATACAACGGCACATATCGGCCAACTGGGCTATTTCCCGCCGCACTGGCAGCCTGAGCAAGCATAACTTAATGCCCTTCGCCCCACCAGAGACAACTGAAAGGAGCACATGTCCCATGTCAGAACAGAACCTTGCCGTCAATCGAGGCACACCGCTACGGCAGGCGCCGTGGCCGCCTCGGTTGCAGATTGACGACCGCGAAGTTGAGGCGGTCATGCGCGTGATGGACGCGGCCAAACAGGGGCACGCCTTCGAGCGCTATGGCGGTGTGGAAGTAGATGCGTATGAACAGGAATTCGCAGAAGCTATGGGGGTCAAGTGGGCGACGGCGGTCTCGTCCGGCACGGCCTCAGTACACACGGCTCTCGGGGCTCTGCGGCTGGATGCCGGTAGCGAGATCATCTGTGCGCCGATTACCGACCCCGGAGCGATCATGCCGGTGCTGTGGAACAACTGCATCCCCATCTTCGCCGACAGCTATCGGGACAACTACAACATGGACCCGGCCAGCATCCCGGCGCTGATTGGCGAGCAGACCAAAGCGATTGTCTGCGGCCACATCGCCGGCCATCCCTGCGATATGGACGAGATCCTCAATATCGCCGAGGATCACAACCTGTATGTAATCGAGGACTGTGCCCAGGCCCACTACGCTCAGTATCGGGGCAAGCTGGTAGGCTCCATCGGGCACTTGGGCTGCTTCAGCCTGATGTCGGGCAAACACACCACCTCCGGCGGGCAGGGCGGCATGGTCATCACCGACGACGAGGAGCTGTACTGGAACGCCAAACGCTTTGCCGACCGCGGCAAGCCGTTCAATTCCGAGGCCCCCAGCAACCTGTTCCTCGGGACCAATTACCGGGTGACCGAGCTCGCGGCGGCCATCGGGCGCGTCCAGTTGCAGAAGATGCCGGGGATCACCAGGGCCCGGCAGCAGTTTGTGGCGGCTTTCCAGGCGGCGCTGGCGAAAGAGGACGTAGTCTGCTGCGAGCCCAGTCCTGTCGTTGACGGCGGCACTTCCGCCTACTGGTTCGGCACACTGCTGTTCCATGCCGACAGGTGCGCCAAGACGATGGCTGAGTATGGCGCGGCGATCGGCGCGGAGGGCGTTTCCGTCGGCGGCAACTATGAGGGCGCGCTGGTGCCGACCAAGGCCTGGATCAATGACATGCAGACCTACGGCCAGACCAAGGAGCCGTGGACTTCACCGCACTGGCACGGCGATCTTGACAAGCTCGACTACGCTAGCAGCGTACCGGCGGCGGTGGAATGCGTCGCGCAACTGATGCGCTACGGTGTCCACGAGTGCCAGGGCGAGCAAGAAGCCAAAGACATGGCCGCGGCCATCGCCAAGGTGGACGCCGTCTATCGCAAGTAGGTGCCGGCGTATCGAGAGACAGTCAGAGCAGTACGGGAGGCGCTGGCCGATGGCAACTTACTGCTGTGCGCACCGCGGAGCACCCAATACCCATCCGGAGAATACCATCCCGGCCTTTGTCGAGGCAATCGAGCTCGGCGTGGACATGATCGAGTTCGACGTGCGGGTGACCGCCGACGGCCATGCGGTGCTGATGCACGATGCGACCGTGGACCGGACGACGAATGGCACCGGCGCAGTTGAGGACCTGACCCTGGCGGAGATCAAGCAGCTCGACGCCGGCTCGTGGAAAGCCCCGCAGTTCGCCGACACGGAGGTGCCCACCTTCGCCGAGACGCTGGAGGTGATGCCGCCCGAGATTCTGCTCAATATCGAGCTTAAGGCCGGCGAGATGGTGGTGGACTTGGTCATTGGCCACCTGAAAAAGCTGGACATGATTGATCAGAGCTTGCTAGCCGCGCGTAACGACCAGGCCACCCGCGCCCGCGAGCTGATTCCTGACATCAGGATCATCAATTTCTCTCGCCAGGACGGGGCCGATGACTATGTTGACAACACCATCGCGACCGGCGCACAATACCTCCAACTGCCGCGCCGGGACACTACGCCCGAACGGGTCGCGCGCTGCCACCAACACGGCATTGTCGTCAATGTTTTCAAGTCCGACGAGCCGGAGGACCAGAGGCTGCTGAGCGACTGGGGCGTTGACTATATCCTTACTGACAACCCGAGGCTGCTGATGGAGACCCTCGGAAGACTGGCGGGATAGCGATGCTGAGCGACATACGCTGCGAGGAGTGCGGCCAGGCCCTGTCGGCGGATGATCTCACCTGCTGGGCCTGTGGGGCCTTGACTGAGCGCGGCCGGCGGCATAAGCGGGGCGAAGCGGCCGAGGACGAGGAGGAATGGAGCCGGTCGGTCCAGGAGGCTCAGCGCCGCCGCCAGGCCGAGCCGCAGGTTGATCCGGATGAAGCCCTGCAGCGGGTCCTGGCCGAACAGGGGGCGGTGGACGAACTCGCGCGAGCCACGCGGACCGACAAGCCGGGGCAGTACCCGGACCGCAGCGAATACCCTGGCCTGCGCGCTCTGACCGGCAGCCTAAACTACCTGGCGATGGGCGCGGCGGCAGTTCTCGCGGTGATGGCGATTATCATCCTGGCCTACTCGCTGAGTATGATCGGCGAGGAGAGTATGCTGGCCCCGATGATCGGCTTCGGCGCGGCTGTCTTCACCGGCATCGCAGCCATGATCGCGTACTACTGCCTCCGCTTCATGGCCGAGATGGTGGAGGCGATGGCCGATACCGCTGATAACAGCCGCCGCAGTTTGGTAGTCCTGCGGATGCTGCACAAACAGACGCAGCAGGCCACCGCGCAAGCTGAAGAGGAACAGAGCGAGGCGGACACCGACGGCGGCCCTGAAGGCCAGGGCTAGAAGCTATTTCAAAGCTCCGGCATGGGGGACTGTCCCTTTAGGGACTGTCCCCTGGGTAGCAGAAGCAACATCTTACCAGCCCGCGAGTCCAGAAAAACTGCGTCCTGAAACCGCTTCTAGATGTTGCCTTGCGGAGGGGCCGCATACGAGGCCTGAGCTTGTCGAAGGCCGAGAATCCGGCCCAGCCGTTAGCAGAATCTGCATGACTACAGGGGCAGCCCAAGCTACTACGCGACAATACTCAGGCAAGCCCAAGCCAGGGACCTGGTAAGCGGTCCGGATTGTGCGAAGTTAGCTCTGGGACACGACACTAGCCCGGCGGGGTCTCATCCTTGGAAATCTCGTCCCAGTTGCGCCCACCCCGCAGTTGCTCGAACAGCTCATTGATCCGTATCGCCATGATCTTATAGTCGGTCAGGGCGTACTCGGTATTCTGAGCCACGTCGCGGATGGCCTCGGCCCACTCGCAAATCTGGTCGAGGTCCTCCGCTAGCTTGTCGGCGTCTTGGCCCAGATATGCGCGCAGGCGTGGCAGCAGCTCCTGGGGTAGTTCCGCTTGTTCCGGGCCACGCACCGGCGCTTGCGCGACCTGGGCGACCTCGGCTGCGAATTGCCGGCCCTCCTGGCGGCGCTTCTCCATCCTGCTCAGCATGTAGCCGATATCATCCAGCAGCCGAGGCAGCACCGGGCTTTGTGGGTCCTCCTTGATCAGCCTCTTGAACTCGTCCACCGAGCCGCACACATCGCGATGCCTGGTCTGATCGGGGGAGCTTTCCTCGGCTACCGAGACCAGTTGCCGGCCGCGGTCGGTCTCGGCCCAGCGTACGGTAGGCAGCTCCATCGAGCCACCATCCTGAAAGACCAGCAGCGGGGCCTGATTGTGCCCTCGGGCCAGGATATGCGCGGTACCGTCCACGATCGTCTCCGCAATCTTTTCCCGATGCGGCGAAGGCGGCAGCCACCTGCGGTGCTCGCTCAGGATCTCTTTCATTTTGTCGTCTTTGCCCATTATCTCACCCATGTCCGTCTTGGGGGGCGGCACAATCAGAGCCGGCCATCCACGCTATCAGACCTTCACCCTGGGGAATTCGCCTTCGGGATTGCCTGTAACCTCATGTAACAGAGTCATGAACTTGCACATGTTCTCAAATGTGACCGGCGGCTGGATGCCATGATCGCCGTTGGGGAAGTAGCGGCCCTTCTCCAGCAGCGGCGGCACCTTGGACATAATCTCGGCCTCGATCAGGTGCCCATTACCCTCGTTGACCACTTCCTTTTCCAGCCAGCCCATCAGGATGAAGTCAGGATGGCGTTGGCGCAGGAGGAACAGGTCGTTGCCGGCCTTGACCTCGGACGGATAAATGGCATTGACCCCGCAGGCCTCCACCAGCGGCACCAGCTCCATGTAGTTGCCATCGGTGTCTATGGATACCATGTCGGCACCGCAGTCGCGACCGATCTCGCCGATCTCCCTATACGCGGGAGAGCAGAACTCCTCAAAGTGGCGCGGGCTGATGAGCATCCCGTGATTGTAGCAGTTGTCTTCCCCACAACTGATGATCTCCGGTCGCAGCCGCTCGATGAGCGGAAAGGCGTAAGTCTTGCGATGCCAGTGATGCCAGTCGAGGATGTCGTGTGCCAGTTGGGGATCGTCGTACAGCACCGTGCAGGCTCTTTCAGGGCCCATCAGCCCGCGCAGGGTCCCCCAGGTTGAGCCGGCACCGACCGCAAGCGGCCTGGTGCGGTCTGCGAATCTACCGGCGTCAGCCTCGACCTCTTCTTCCGGCCGCATCGGGCCGGGCGTCATGCGCTCACGATAGAAATCCCAGCTTTTGCGGTCGCGGACGTGATGGATAACATACTCCGGCATCGAGTAGGTGATGTCATTATCAATGACCTGGCTGGTGAGCGCGCCGGTCTCGTACTCGATAATCTCGCGCTCGCCCTCGATGCGGCTTTCGCTCTTGATGCCTGGGGCGGGCTGGGCGATGGCGAAATCCGGGTAGATGGGGCCGGTAGTGCCCCAGTAACGGTACCAACCTTCGACGTCGCGGCGCCCGCCCAGCCCGAAGCAGCCGTCCACCCACTCGGGCATTCCGGTCGCCACCAGCCGGTGGTGGGTCTTGGCCATGCAGCCGCCGGCCATCCCGGGCGCGCCGGGGAAGCCGAAGATCGGCACATAGTCCGGCCTCTCACCTCGGCACACAGCCTTGAAACGCTCAAGATCGGTCATAATCCTGCCAGCCGCTTCGCGCCGATCTGTTCTCTCAGGCATCCTGTTCGCGCCGCTCATCCCAGAGCTTCTGGGCATATGCGAGAGCTTCCGGCGACGGCTCGAACTTGCCCTCGATGCTGGGCCAGGGGTCCGACTCGCGTTTGATTTCCGGATCGGGGCTCCAGTCGTCATCGCGGTACTTATCGCGGGCCGACTGCTCGCGGAAATCGGGGATCTCGTAGCTGTTGGCCGCATCCAGCGCCGAGCGATACGCCTGGATGCCGACGACGGACATCGCCACCCCTCGATAGACATCCAGATAGGGCTGGGTGTGGTTGCGAATGGCCTCGGCGAAGTGGTAATTCATGAAAAAATCGCCGCCGCCGTGTCCGGCCTGCATGGCTTTCTCGTGATGGACCGGCCAGTTGGGCCTGTAGATGCGCTCTACCGGTTCGGTCTTCTCCTCGTTGAACTGCTCCTTGATGAGGCGGACCATGTTCTGGTCGCCGTGGCGCAGGTTCTCCATTTGCCCCTTCTCGCCGTGTATCCGCACCCATACACTGTGGCCGCGCAGCCCGCCCTGCAGCAGCTTGGCAACCGCGCCATTGTCCATACGCACCGCGATCATCGAGGCCCGGTCCCTGAGCGCGACGCGGTAACGATTCATCTCCTCCGTATCAGGATAGGTCGTGACAAAGCCGTTGACGCTCACCGGGCGGGTGTCGGTGATGAACATAATCGGCGCCATGGCATGGGTGCAATAATAGGTGGCCGGGATCCAATTGCGCCAGTGGTAGAGCCGGTCCTTGAGGCGCAGGGCCCAGTCGCGCTCGCCGGGATGGACGTATTCACCCTCGCCGTATGTAAACTGGCCGATAGCTCCCTCCTGGTAGAGCCGCCGCATCTCCTGGTTGAAGAGCATGTAGGGGTAGTTCTCGGCGAACATGTAGGTCTTGCCGGTCGCTTCCACGGTCTCGATCAGTTCGACACCCTGGGCCAGGGTCAGGCACGCCGAGGTTTCCGACATCACGTGCTTGCCCGCCTGCAGGGCCTTGACGGCAAAGGGCGCGTGTTGGTGGAAGTAATTGGCCAGGATTACGGCGTCCATGTCATGGTCGAGGAACTCGTCGTAATCGGTGTAGGTAGCGACACCGAGCTCCTGGCCGACCTGGCGGAGCTTCTTCTCCCAGGCGTCGCACAGGGCGACCAGCTCCATCCCCACCAGTGGCCCCGCACCACGGGCGAAGCCTTGCCCGCGACCTATACCGATTACGCCGACTTTGATGTTGTCCATCATCATCTCTCTCAGTGTGCTTATGGGCTGGAATTGCAGTTGTGCAGATTTCCGGTCTGCGCCCCGCGCATGTGCGATGGTCTGCGACGGGGCTATGGCAATCCTTGGGCCGGATGGCCGTGAGTTTGCAGGCAAACTCCCGTCCATGCGGCCCCTCCGAGAACGACCAAGACAGCCTCAAGCCCTAAGATGTTGCCTTTCGGAGGGGCCGCATACGAGGCCTGAGCTTGTCGAAGGCCGAGAATCCGGCCCAGCCGTCAGCAAGATCCCCATCCGCGCAGTGGCGAACTCGGCCTGCCCCGATGCACGCCACGCGGTTAAGATGCGACGCTGTGGGTGATTTCGCAGAAAGACCTCGCATCACCTTTCCGCCCGCCCGGAATTGCCAGGGGCCCATGCTAAGGCGAAGGGCCTGCCATGCCGGCAGACCCTCTGGTTATGTGTTTCTTAGCGTGGAACGCCTCTTCGCCCTATTGGGCAGGAGTGGGCGGCTCATCCGGTGATTTTGGTTCGGTTGCCGGAGGTTCAGGAGTAGGAGCCGGCGGCTCGGGTGTGGGAGCCGGAGGCTCTGGTGCCGGGGGCGCAGCCGGGGCAGCGGGTGGTGCGGCCGGCGCGGCCGCCGGCGCTGCGGCAGTGCCCGGCAGACCGAAGTTGTCGCGGTAGGCCACCGCCATCGCGGCTACTGCCAGCGGCCCGGTGATCAGAGTGCCGATGCCGCACGCGATGGCGCCTGCCATGACGACTAACTGATACACCAATACCGTCACCGCGTACATCACGAAGTTGGGCTTGACCTTTTCGAATGAAACGGTGATGGCTTCCACAGGGCCAATCTGACGCGCGGCTATCAGAGGCCACGAGTAGAACACCGCGGCCCCGATGATGAAGCCAAGTAGCATGCCCAGTATCTGCCCCAGAATCGGGATAAGCCCGAGCACAAATCCTATCACGAAGCTGCCGAGACCGACTATCAAAGCAAACACGAAAGCTGGCCCGAATTTCTCGAAGCCCTTGAACACATCACCAATCGCTACCGACTCACCCCGCAGCTTCTGAAGTGCCATCATATACAGGCCAACTGTCATGGCCGGCATGCAGATGAATAGTGTCACTCCCCCAATGATTCCGGCGAGCAGCATCGCCACGGCAAAAGTCACAATGTCGTCTTTGATCAGCGCCCAACCCTCCGACAGCCACTCTCCGATTCTTACCATCTGTTCTGCCCCTTTCCATCTCCTCGGTTCAACGGCCTATTCTGACTTACTTGCCACAGAGTTCCACAGACCCCCAGCAAGCACCTGCAACGCTATAGAAAAATGTTGCGCACAGCATCCCGCCAAAACGCACCTAGCCCCCATTATTCATGAACGCGTAGGTCGGGCATCTCTAGCTTGCATTGCTCACGAAGGCGTAGGTCGGGCTTTCTGGCCCGACGCCGTTACCAGTCACGGACCAGCCAGGCTAGAAAGCCTGGCCTACGTCGGGTTGCACTGTGTCATTTTCGAGATATTCTAGGAAAGGGCGCTGTGCGGCTGGCAATGGCCTTTGCCGGCAGTTTCGCATCATCTGCGATGGTCTTCGTGAATAGTGCGGGCTAGAGGCCTGGCCGAAAAGTGTTTTGCCCGGGAAGGCGACGGCGCTACACGTGTGTCAGGCACCGGTATGGCAAGGCCTGGCCGTTGCTCGCCGCGATATTGGGTGTTTTCGGCCGGGGCTCTAGGGGAACGAAGTCGGTGCGGCGGCCCGCTCAGAAATCCTCCTCGCGGAAATAGTAGCCCCGGATCTGGGCCATGTCGGCGTCATCCTTGATGTAGTTGACGACGAGGATAGTGCCATCATCGAGCACGCACCAGCCGGAGTAGCCGGTGTCCGGTCTGGGATTGGGATCGTGATCCAGCGGGAGGATGATGCCGCCCTGGTCGTCGGGGTCGGGTGCGGCTGCGCTCGCCACCGACTCCTTGTAGGCCCAGAAGTTGTTGTGGCCGGGGCCGCCGCCACCGGTGCGATGCCGGAAGGTCACCATGATGTCGCCTGAGGGCAAATAGCCGGCGACAGGCCTGTGGCAGCCCGGCATCACGGTGTCGTAGGGGCCCTCCCAGGTGCGGCCGTCGTCCCTGGAGAAGGCCTTCGGGCCCGGCCAGCCCTTCATCGAGTTCTCGCGCATGTAGCAGACGAGCGTGTCGTCCGGGAGCTGGATGATGGAGGCCTCGCAGGGGTTCAGACCCTCTTGGCGACAGACCGTTATCGGGCCTTCCCAGCTTTCGCCGTGGTCGGTGGAGCGGAACACGCGCTGGTGCAGATACTGCTCTCCGGGCTCGCCGATATGCGCCGCCACCAGCCAGGTGCCTGCCTTGGTCTCCAGCAGCTTGTCGGGCACGATGCCGGTTATCGCGGTCTTGACCGGTGCCGACCAGGTCACACCGTCGTCCTCGCTGTACCAGAAGAAGCTGTGCGAGGTGCTGCGGTCGAAATGCTCCCCGGGCGGCACCGGGTAGCCGTCACAGAGCGCCAGCAGCCGCCCGTCGCGAAGCTGCGAGATCCGCGGGCAATTGTACTTGAACAGCACCCCGTCCTCCTGATAGCTCTCGATCAGCACGAACCGCTCGGACCACGATGCGCCCTCATCGAGGCTGTGGCGCATAATCAGGTGGGAGTAGTCCTGGGCACCGTGGCTATCGCTTTCGCGGTAGAAGACAATCAGCTTGCCGGAGTTGGTGCGCACCAGATCGGGGAAGCATTCATAGACCTCGTCATTGCGGGCAACGCTAATCTTGCGTACCGGCATAACCTGGGGCCTCCTTGGGGACCGTGCGGACTTGCGCGAATCACAGGACCTCGGGATTGAGCACAAAGGGCGTCTTACGTCCGGCCACGACATCGAGAATATTCTGCACCACCTGGCTATTGACCAGCCGCACCGAGGTGGGGTTATAGAAGGAATTGTGTGGTGTAACGAGGCAATTCGGGGCTGACAGCAGCGGCTCATCAGCGGGTGGCGGCTCCTGCTCGAGCGCGTCCAGGGCGGCGCCGGCGATTGTGCCATTTTGCAGCGCCTCCAGCAGCGCCTGGCTGTCAACCAGCTTGCCCCGCGCGGTGTTAATCAGGAAAGCGCTCGGCTTCATCGCGGCCAGCTCCGCAGCGCCGATCATGTGGTAGTTCTCATCCGTAAGGTTGCAGTGCAGGCTCAGGAAGTCGGCCTCACGGATCACCGTCGCCAGGTCCGTCAGGGTCACACCCAGTTCGCCGGCTGTCTCGGGGTTGGGGTACGGGTCATAGGCCATTACCCTCATATCGAAGCCGCGGGCGCGGTAGGCGACCGCCTGGCCGATGCTGCCGAAGCCGATCAGGCCCAGGGTTGCTCCGAAGAAGTCGGCCGCCAGCATCTGCACCCATTCGGCGTTGCGGCCGCGGTTGGTGGCACCGCGCAGGTCCCGGGCCAGGCTCAGCATCAGGGCAAAGGTCATATCCGCCACCGAGCTGGTCACCATCGCCGGCGTGTTGCACACCACGATGTTGTGGGCGGTGGCCGCCTCCAGGTCTATATTGTCAATGCCGACTCCCCAGCGCGAGATGATCCGTAGGTCGGAGGCGCAACTCAAGACCTCGGCGGTGTAGGCATCCATCGCCGCGATCACCGCAAAATGGCCGGGCAGGACCTCATGGAGTCGCGCTTCCGCAAGCGGCCCGTCCTCCTGGTGACCGATCTGGTAGCCGGCTTCGGCCAAGGGGGCGAAATACTGCGGGTGCTCGATGAAGGCGTTGGCCGAAATCAGTATCTTCCTAGGCTCAGACATCAGCGAATGCTTCCTTTTGTGCTCCTGTAAATCTCGCGCGCGCCAAAATCATGACTGCTCCACAGGAGGTCAAAGCAGGAATCGGCCTCCAAGGCAAGAACCTGTTAGATGTGAGCCACCCGGGGATGTATTGTCTGCCCGGCGGCGAATTGTCTAGAAGCTATTTCAAAGCCGCGAATTGGGGACTGTCTCCTGGGTTCCAGTGGCAGTTTCATATTGGCGCTATTGTAGCAAAAAACCTGCCCACGTGCTGTGGAATCTGTAGCGGAAGCGAAGGAAAGGAATGGACCGATATGGCGTACCCACTTCAAATGCCGGAGGGCGCATACCACACCATCACAGCGCCGGATTACTGTGCCTGGCCGAACCTGACGCTGCTGCCGAACGGCGAGATCGCGGCGGTGGTGCACAATAAGCCCAGTCATGCCGGGATGGAGGCGGATGTGGAATTGTGGGTCAGTTCCGACGCTGGCGACACCTGGGCCCAGCGCAGCCAGATCACCCACCATCAGCCCAACACCATACGCATGAACGTAGCCGCCGGCCTGAATAGCAAAGGGGAGCTGATCGTGCTGTGCGCCGGCCACAACCGCGACCCTGAAACCGGGGCCCTGCTGCAGATGCCCTTCGCCACGATCTGCTGCGTGTCGGGCGACAATGGGTATTCATGGGAAGAGACCTCGGAAGCGCCGCCACCGCCGGGCCTAGCGCGAGCGACTCCCTTTGGCGACATCGTCATCAATGGCGACGAGCTCCTGGTCGGCTACTATACGGGCAAGAAAGAGGAGGGGAAACTGCCTATCTCCAGTTGCCATGTCTTGCGCAGCGTTGATGACGGGCGCACGTGGGAATACTTGGCTACGATTGCGGAGCAGTTTAGCGAGACGCCCTTGTTCAAGGCACCGGATGGCACCTTCCTGGCGGCAGCCAGAAACGCCTGGGGACCTACGGCACGGGCCGACATTCCGGGCAGCAACTCCGAGCCGGCGTTGGTGCTGCACACCTCACAAGATCAGGGCCGCACCTGGCAGCAGCGCTACTACCTGTCGAACCCGCTGCAGCATCCCGCCCATTTCCTGCAACTGGCGGACGGCAGAATCTTGCTCACCTTCGGTAGCCGCTTGGAGGAGCTTTACGGTGTCGTGGGGCGGCTCAGTGATGACAATGGCGGGACCTGGTCGCGGCCCTTCACGCTCATTGGCGGCCTGATGCACCGGGATTGTGGGTATCCGTCGAGTGTGCAACTGGCAAACGGCGAAATAGTCACAGCCTACTATGCCAGGTCGGCGCCGTGGTACCAGCGCTACCACATGGGGGTGTTGCGCTGGCGGCCCGCTATGGTCAAAGTCAAGATGGGCAGCGTCTGGGGCCAGGAGCGCGAGGACAGGGATTGAGCACTGCGCCCCTGGAGACTCACAGGCTGGCAGGACCTTGCTGCTGATTGCCCAGGGGACTGTCCCTTTAGGGACTGTCCCCTGATTAGACTATCCCCGGCCGAGTTGGGCCAGACCCTGGTGAGCCTCGAGGGCCTTGTCGCTGTCCGGCCATTTCGCGATTTGGTTCCAGTTAATCAAACGGAAATCGGTTGGCTCTCGGCGGCTTTCGACTCTTGGCGTATGGGGCCTGGAAATTCACTTGCAGCGGGACGCGCGCGCAACCTTTTTGGCATCAGGTTCTCTAACAATAGAAACCGGCACTGAACTGAGACCCCGAGGAGTTTTGCCATTGGGAATCCCCCTCGTTGACCTGAAATCCGAGTACCTGGAACTGCGCGAAGAAATGCTTGCAGCCATTGACGAGGCCCTGCAGTCCATGCAGCTTTTCCTGGGGCCGAACGTGCAGGCCCTGGAGCGTGAATGGGCACAATTCTGCGGGGTCGAACACGCCATCGGCGTCGGCAACGGCACCGAGGCCCTGCACCTGTGCCTCCGCGCGATGGGAGTGGGAGCCGGTGATGAGGTCATCACCGTGGCCTGGACCTTCTTCGCCAGCATCGAGGCGATTATCCACGCCGGCGCTACACCGGTACTGGCGGACATCGAGCCCGACTATTTCTGCATGGACCCGGCGGCTCTGCAGGCCGCCATCAGCGAGCGTACCCGCGCGGTCATACCTGTGCACATCTACGGCCATCCGGCGGACATGGACGCGATCCAGGCTATCTGCCAACCGAGGGGGATCAAGGTACTGGAGGACGCGGCCCAGGCGCATGGGGCCACGTACCAGGGGCGTGCCACCGGCTCAATGGGGGACGCGGGCGTTTTCAGCTTCTACATGTCCAAGAATCTGGCCGCTTACGGTGAGGGCGGGATTGCCACCACCGATGACGAGCAGCTTGCTGCCGATATCCGGATGCTGCGCGACCACGGCCAGCGGCAGCGCGGCATCTTCGAGGCCGTCGGGTACAATTCGCGGCTGGATGAGCTGCAAGCGGCCATCGTGCGCCTCAAGCTCCGGCGCTTGGTGGAGAATAACGAAAAACGCCGGCAGCACGCCGCGCTCTATGAGCAGCTTCTACAACACGAGGGCATCATCACCCCCAAGGTAGCACCGGACTGCCAGCACGTTTTCCATCTCTACACCATTCGCAGTAGCCGGCGGGGTGAGATCGTTGCTGCCCTGCAGGCCGCCGACATCGGTTTTGCGACCCACTACGCGAGCCTGCCGCACAAGTCGCCTGCCGGCGCGGGCTATGGTCTGGACAAAGTGAATCTGCCAGTGACCGAAGCCCTGGCAGATGAGGTGGTATCACTCCCGATGTATCCCGGCCTGACCGGCGCGCAGCTAGAGCAAGTCGCCGAGACGGTGCTGGCGGCCCTGGACTAGCCTAGCCGAACTTCGCGGCGAAGCGGTCGTACCACTTCTTCATGCCGGTTTCGCACGGCTCGATGTCGGCGACCTCGTACTCTAGAGCGTAATGCCCCGTGTAGCCCGCCGCTTCCATATTCTCCACTACCCAGACGAAGTCAATATCGCCTTCGCCCAGATGCGTCTTGGAGAACTCTCCACCCCGGATGGTGCCGTCCTTGACATGGCAGTGAGTTACCCAGTCGCCGAATACCTCCAGAGCCGTCCGGTAGTCCACGCCGCCGTGGTATAGGTTGCAGGGCTCGTAGAGCACGCCGAAATGGGGCGAGTTCACGTTCTCGCATAGGCGCAGGGCTACCTCCGGGTTGCCTGCGAGCGAGCCGGCGTGGTTCTCCATTCCCAGATAGACGCCCCGTTGTTCCGCGTAGGCGGCCGCCTCGATGAAGTAGGGGGTAATCTGGTCAACGATGGCCGGGTCCTCGCCCTGACCGGGCATGACGCGGATCGAGCGCGCCCCGAAGTACGCGGCGCCTTCGATGGCGGCCTTCATCTTGCCCATCTCCGCCTGGCGCTCGTGTTCGGTCTCAGCGACAAAGAAGCGGCCCGGATAAGTTCCCAGGTTGGCCACAGCTATGCCCAGGTCTGCCGCAGTTTGCTTGAGCGCCGGCCAGTCGCACTGGAACTGATCTTCGGAAAAGTGCGGCGCTCGGCCCCACACATCGGCCCTCTTGAAGCCGGCCTCGGCGCACACCCTCAAGGCATAGTCAATCTCTTTTTCGCGCAGCGGGTAGGTACAGGTAGAGACTCTGCTCATGTCCATATTTGACACTCCTGGTTGCAGTGTTGGGTTCTGCTGTAGGTTCGCGGCCGTTGTCTGTTAGTCCTGCCCTCTGGCTGCAATCCAATAATCTCCGGATTCGGCACAAGGCTTTCCCGATGCCGGTGGCGAAGTAGTAACACGAGCCGCCCGCTGGGGGTGCTATTGAGGCGTTGTGCCTCTGCGATATGCCAGCAATAGCCTTTGTGCCCGCTTTGCCTGCCGAGCTGCTCGACCGACAATCGCAGGACGCGCCGACGCGATCTGGGCAATTTGCCTACCGGTTCAGGGGTATGTTATACTCGCTTTTATCCGCGCATACGGAGGGATTTAGTTGGGAGACAATAACACCGGCGGGAATCCAGCCGGCAGCGTTCAGGTCGCCGGTACAGCCACCGGTCTGGTGGTGTTCTTGGTCGGCATCGGCATGATCCTGATGGCATTCAATCTGGGCTACGACCTGTTCGAAGGCATTGACGCAGAGCTGCTGAATGTTCGGTATGTATCGGGCCAGGGGGTGAGCCCAACCGCAAGCAACACCTCGCCGGTGGCCTCGGCCGATCCGGGAGGCCCGAGTCTGGCGGAGGTGGGGACGGTGCTGGCGCTCAAGTTCGTGGCGCTGCTGGTGCTGGGGTGGTTGGGGGCAATGGTGGCGAGCAAGGGCGTGGAGATGACAAGCCGCGGCGGGAAAGCGCGGGCCGCCTAGATGGACGCCAAGCGCATCAACGCCATCGTCAGTGGCCGCGTGCAAGGGGTCGGATTCCGCTATTTCGTGCTAAGAGTCGCCGGCAAGCTCGGGGTGACCGGCTGGGTCCGCAACTTGGGCGACGGGGATGTGCAAGTGATGGCCCAGGGCCCGCCCCAGGTGCTCGAGCAACTCCTGCTGCATCTGCGCCAAGGGCCGCCTGCCGCCTATGTCCAGAATGTGAGTGCTGAATGGGAGGAGCCGGACCCGAACCTGGATAGCTTCGAGTTGAAGGTTACCTCGTACTACTGAACCGGCAGCGGCGGACCGGGCTGCAAGCCGGAGCGCCGTCGCCAAGGTCTGAAATCACCCCGGCGGTCGGCGTACGGTTGCCAGGACACATTTGGGGAGACACTTGGATTGCAGCCAGAGACGGCCAAGATCCTGGTAGTTGACGATGATGACGGCGTCCGCGCGGTCGCCATGGAAACGTTCGCCAGAGCGGACTACCAGGTCGTAGGCGCCGCCAGCGGTCAACAGGCCACCGAACTGCTGCGCGAGCACCATTTCGCAGCCGCCGTAGTTGATCTGGTGCTTCCCGATTGCAGTGGCTTGCAGGTCCTCGAGCAAGTGCGCGCCAATGATCCCGAAGCCGTCATGCTCGTGATTACCGGCTATGCGTCTCTTGATTCGGCGATGGAGGCAGTCAGGCTTGGTGCTTACGAGTACCTGCGCAAACCGTTTGCGGCCGATGATCTGCTGCATATCGTTCAGCGTGGCCTCAAGGAGCGCCAACTGGCCCGCGAAAACCGTGAGTTGCTCGCCGAATTGGACCGGACCAACCGTGAGCTGGTGGCCTACCGCGACCGGCTGGAGAGTCAGATGCAGCTCACGGCCGAGAAGCTCGAGGCCTTCATCGAACTCGGCAAACGGCTCGCCGCATCCGAGGGCGCGCTGCCGCAGTTGGCTGATGTTCTGGGAGCCGCCATGCAAGTAGCAGGGGCGGCCAGTGGCGCTGTATTCAGCCTGGCAGACGAGGGTTTTGACTGTATCGTGGCTCGTGGCGAGGCCCGGGCGGATTTGCAGGGCGTACACTTGCGGCCTGATGAGGGCGTCTTCCAGGCGGCGCTGAAGTCCGGAGAGGCGGTCGTCATACCCGACCTGGTGACATGGGAGGGCCGGGATGAGTGTGCCATGTGCCTGCTGGGTTTCGCCTCGATGATGGTCCTGCCGGTGAAGTATCAGGACCTCACGCTCGGCATGATGTCCCTGTACGACTGGGAGGCTTCGTCATTCGCCGAAGGGCACCTGAACCTGCTGCAGGTGCTGGTCGCGTATGCGGCTAACTTGCTGGCGCGCGGGAAATTGCAGGGGCAGCTTCAACCGCCGGCAGCCGCTGATGGTTTTATTGATATCGCGGATATGCTGAGTTGAGTAGATGAGATCGGCGCAAGTGCCTCTATGGTGGCGCGAGTTCTTCGAAAGCCCGGATTCATTCCCACTCTCATGCTTCCCGGAGCCGGCGGAGACTGCCGCCCAAGTCCAAGGCCTCAAGCAGCTACTCGACCTGCACACCGACCAGCTCGTGGCCGACATCTGCTGCGGTCACGGACGGCACTTGCTGCCCTTGGCCGAAGCGGGCTATCGGCTGGTGGGCCTGGACGCCTCGGCGATGATGCTGCGGGTGGCGAGCCGTCTGGCCGCTGCCAGCCGCATCCCGGTCAGCCTGGTGCGCGGGCTGGCTCAAGCGCTGCCGTTTGCGGACCAGGCCTTCGATGTAGCACTGAATCTCTTCAATAGTCTCGGCTATATGGATGACGAGCAGAACCGGGCGGTACTGGCCGAAATCAGTCGCTGCCTCAAACCCGGCGGCAAGCTGCTGCTCGACACCCGCAACAAGAAATTCCAGATACTCTACGCACCGTACCGCCAGAGTGTCTCTCTGGCTGATGGCCGACCGGCTCTGCTGCACTGCAGCTATGACGAAGACGGCAGCCGGTTGGACAGTGTCTGGAGCAATCCGCAGAATCCCGCCGAGACCTATCACACCGCCTCCATTAGGCTCTACAGCCCTGAGCAGATCGAGGCGATGCTGGCTGACGCCGGATTGGTAGTAGAAGGGCGCTACAGCGAGTACGATGGCACCGTCTTCGCAGGCTTCGAGCGCCAGCTCATCTACCTCTGCACCCGCAGCTAGTAACCGTGACTTGCCCGCCGTCCGTCTAATGCACGCGGAACGTTGATTTCAGAGCCTTGGCCACCAGTTCGGGGGTCAACAAAATCCAGGCCACAAGCAGCAGCAGGTCCCACCCGTTGAGAACTGCGCTGCAATCACTGAGTTGTTCCAAGACAAGTCGCCCTTTCAAACGCCTGTTCGTCGAACAATAGTTTGATTATAGTGGCCGACCGATTCCGTGTCAAGAGCAAATTAGAAGATTTGTTCGATTTTTCCCTGAGGCCGAAGCTTTGCATCAGGCAACGATGCACGAATTACACGATAGATGAGATAAGGTGAGGAGTTGGAGGCAAATGCCCAGAATCGCAGTATTGCCGTGCGACGGCATCGGCCCCGAGGTGGTCGCTGAAGGGCTCAAAGTGCTGAAAGCTGCAGGCGACAAATACGACGTCGCATACGAGACCGTCGAATACGACATCGGCGCTGAGCGCTATCTGCGCACCGGCGAGGTACTGCCGGAATCTGTCAAGGACGAACTGGCTCAGTGTGACGCCATCTATCTGGGAGCGGTCGGTCATCCCGATGTGCCTCCCGGGGTGCTGGAGCATGGCATCTTGCTGACCCTGCGCTTTGAGTTCGACCAGTACGTCAACCTGCGGCCGGTCAAGCTGTACCCGGGCGTGGCGACGCCGCTGGCGGGCAAGGGCCCGGAGGACATAGACTTCGTGGTCGTACGCGAGAATACCGAGGGGCTGTACGTGGGCATGGGCGGCTCGATGAAGAAGGACACGCCCGATGAAGTCGCCACCCAAATGGCGCTATACACCCGCAAGGGCACCGAGCGCATCATCCGCTATGCCTTCGAGCTGTGCCGCAAGCGCAACGACAATCTCAACCTGACGCTGGTTGACAAGGCCAATGTCCTTACTCACGGCCACGACCTCTGGCGGCGCACCTTCGCGGAGGTGGGGCAGGAGTATCCCGACATCGCGACCGACTGCCATTTCGTGGACGCCTGCTGCATGTGGTTCGTTAAGAATCCCGAATGGTATGACACCATCGTCACCTGCAACATGTTCGGGGATATCATCACCGACCTGGGGGCGATGATCCAGGGCGGGATGGGCGTGGCGGCCGGCGGCAATATCAATCCGGAGGGCGTGTCCATGTTCGAGCCGATCCATGGCAGTGCGCCGAAGCACGCGGGCCTGGGCAAGGCCTCACCGGTGGCCGCGATTGCGGCGGTGCAGATGATGCTTGAGGAATTAGGCGAGGCGCAGGCGGCGGCGGCGATTGACCGGGCGATCCAGGCGGCGCTGGCCGAGGGCGACATCCCGGTCACTACCGGCCCCGAGGGCTCGACCCAACAGACCGGCGACAAGATCGCCGCGTTGGTGCAATAGCAGGCTGTCTGCTGAGATAGTTGCTTGAAGGCAAGACAAGGCTGTAGAATTGGCGTCAGAGGTATTGAGGATGCGGCCGGATTGGACGGGCTTGGAGATGCGTCTTTACCTGTAACGAGCTAGTGTCCCCTAAGGCTAGGTAGGACAGTGAGGAACTTGCCGACCAGATGCATAGTAGTACGGCGACCGGTCGCTGTTGTCCTGCTGCTGTTGTCTGTGGCTGCCTCGGCGGTGGTGCAGGGCGAGATCATTGCGCCGCAGAGCAAGCCTTGGCGGGTGGGTATCTGCGGCGGCTGGACCGTCGGCTACCTGGGCGTCCTGGCCCACCACGGTATGCCGGCCGAACGCATCCTCGAGTCCGAAATCCTCAGCTCCCAGAAGCTCGCCCAGTATGACTGTGTGATTGTCGGAGTGCGCTCCCAGCGTGATGCCAGCGCCTGGACGCCGCTGGAGCGATATGTCCGTCAGGGCGGCTGTCTGGTCAGCGAGATGCTGCCGATGCCCAGCGAGGCGGCCATCCCCGGCAAGCGCCTGAGACCCGGTCGGGTGCCTAACCTGCAGTTCGTGGACGCCATCAGCCCGATAACCCAGGGCCTGGACTTCAACCAGGTCATGCCGATGGCCTCGCGCCAGGGCTGCTCGATCATTCCCGAGCCGGACAGCGGCACCGCCATCATCGCTCGTTACACCTATCAGGGCATCAGTCCCCAGATACGCCAGCGGGTGGATGAGCATTTCCGCCAGAAGGATAAGGATGGCAAGGAGATCGGCTCTCCGGCGATCCTGATGCGCCATCTGGACAGGGGTATTCTGGTTTACTCCGGCTGTCCGGTCGGCTTCAGCCTCAGCCTGCGCGGCGACGAGTTCGCGCCAATGCTGATCAACCTGCTCCAGTACCTGAGTAAGGGTGAGATCCACGACCGCTTCTACACCGGCGAGGTCCAAAAAGACGACCTCCTAACCGCTCATCTGGAGCAATTCGCGCCGGAGGCGGTCACCGCCCGAGACACTGCCAGGCCCCGGGAGGTGCCTGACGCCTGCGAAATCCTGGAGGAGAGTGCCGAAGCCGAGGATGATTTCTGGGTCTATGGCACCTTACCCCCCGAGATCGCGGCAGAGGTGCTATTCGGCTACCAGGGCCCCGGCGATTACCGCAAGCTCAGCCTCGAGCGGGACCAGGTGACGCTGCAGAGCGTCACTGCAGGCGAAGCGACGACCGTGCGCTCGGTCAAGCTTGACGACCCCATGACCTCCGGCTCCGACATTGTCCTGCGCAGCGCCCGCCAGCTTGTGCTCTGCTACATTGACGGCAAGCTGGCGCTGGCGGCCTGCCCGGGTGCAGCGCAGTCGGGAGCAGTGTTGTGCCAGGGGCTGGAGGAGGCCGGCTATCAACCCTCCGCGCCCGTCTATTTTGCTGATGATTTCATGCGCGAGCAAGGCTCCGCCAACCAGTGGGAGACCGTCAGCGGGCAATGGCGGGACGTAGTCAGCACCGGCAAGGCCGAAACGGGCGTCAATCCCTTCAAGTACCAGGGAAGCTCCAACGAGCGAGCCATCACCACTGCCGGCCACTGGTTCTGGCAGGACTACGCCTATCAGGCCTCGGTGCAGGGCACCGGCCAGGCGGCCGGCATCCTGTTCTACTACCAAGATGTGGACAATTACTACCTGCTGCGGCTTTCGCACCCGCACAGCAGTTCGGGCCAGGCTGCTCTGGAGCTTGTGCGGCGCAACGATGGCAAGAACGAAACGCTGTCTAGAATTCCCATCAGCATCGCCAAGGGCCAGTGGTGCAAGTTAGGCATTCGCGCCTCCGGGAGCTCGCTAGTCGGGGTGCTGGATGACGTGCCGCTGCTGTATGTAGATGATCAGGCTGCCGGCAGCGGCGCGATCGGGATGTATTCGGAGGGCGGTGCGACGGTATTCGATGACGTGGTGGTCACCCCCTGGCAGGCGGCATATACCAGCACCAACGACCAGCCGGCGCTGTGGCAAATCGAGACAGGCCAGTGGCAGGACGCCGGTGCGGGCAAGGTAGCCGGCATCGGTAAGGCCCTGCTGCCCTACCAGGCTCAGGCCGATACCTATATGAGCGTCCCGATCAAGATCGGCAGCGCCCAGGCCGCCGGCGTGTATATGCGCTACAGCGAAACCGGCAGCCTCTACCTGGCGGCGCTGGTGCGGCAGAATCCGACCGTGGCTTTGCGCCTGTTCTGCAGCGATGGGGAGCGCAGCGAGGTCCTGGCCGAAAAAACCATAGGCGGCAGCCCCGATGAATGGCACGAGCTGGCCTTCGCCGCCAGGGGGCCGCTGTTGACGATTGCGGTTGACGGTAATACCGAAATACGGATGGCCGACCGGGGCCCGCGTGTCGGCCGCGTCGGATTGTATGCGCGGGGCAACCAGCCTGCCCACTTCAGGACCCCGCGAGCTTGGGCCTTGGTGGATACCGAGGAGATGGTTGACCAGCTCATGCCCGCCTTCGCCGGCATTATTGACCGCCACACCTGGGCCGGACGACCCGGCGCATGGCATCCGGAGCACGACGAGCTGAACCGCTTCTGGCACCAGGGCTATTTCCCGGGGGCGGTCTCGCTGGTCGTCGGCGTGCATCCGCTCAAGCAACAGCACACCGTCACCCACCTGTATCTCACCCGCGAGCAGGAGATCGCTGCCGGCTATCAGCTTATCGGCGACCGCGTCTGGGCCGAGGCCACGGTGACCGTGACCCTCTTACACCGGGGTGAAAAGGTGGCCTCCGCTAGCGTCTCGGCCGAGGCGAACAAGCCTTACCTGCTGTCACTGCGGCGCACAGGCGGATGCGTGTGGGGCGAGGTCAACGGCCAGGCGGCGGTGGTATCCAACGGCGAGCGGGCCGAGGTCGAGCTGTGCCGACTCGGCATCACCAATGAGGGCCGGCCGCTAGTCGCCGAAGACCTGGCGGTCTATACGCCCTGGGCGCGCAACTATACCTTCATGACCGCGCCGACCGACTGGATCGAGCACTGCGGCACCTGGGAGACCACCAACCGTTGGTCCTGCTCGCCGCAGTGGACCTGGTACTGCGGCCACAACGGCGGCGGCCTGGCCGAGGCCTCCAGCAAGGTGCAATTCACAGGCGATCTCGACCTGAATTTCTACGTCGCCGCGCGGATGATGCCACAGGGCGATGGCAAGCACTACGAGCAACTCCGCGATGTCCATATCGGCATTTGCAGCGGCCCCAACGGGGCCAACGACGGCTACCTCATCCGGGTCGGCGGCCACCGCAACCAGTACACCTCCATCGAGCGCCAGGGCAAACAAGTCGCGCGCAGCGCCTTCACCATCCCCAACCTGGCTATCCATAACGACTGGCTGCAGCTAGGGGTACGCAAGCGCGGCGCCAAGCTCGAGCTTCTCCACTGGGGCCATGTAGTTATGGAGTACACCGATCCCGAGCCGCTCAATGAGGGTGGCATCTGCCTGGGCACCGACCACAACGGCATTCTGATCCCCCGCCTGACCGTCTATGGCCAGGTCAGCAAACCCCGTCCCGACCCGCTCGCGCTACCGGCGGGCTAGAAGCTGTGCCAAAACCCCGAAAGAGGGACTGTCCCCTGGATACCGGTCTCACCCTTGCTTGGCGATGGTGTACAGATGCGGCTTCATGCCGCCGAGACGGATGAGACGGTCATCGGTAATTGCCAGGCTCGGCGCATGGTGCACCAGGCTCATCAGCAGCCGCCACTGAGTAGTTAGAAGCACAGCCTTGCCACCAGCACGCAGCACCCGCTCCAGCTCAGGCACGAAACGCTGGTAGAGTCGGCGGATGGAGCGGTAGGAAAGCACTCGCCGGCCCCAGGGCAGGTTACACAGCACCTTGTCCACGCTGGCGGAGGCAAAAGGTAGGGTGCGGGCATCGGCCTGAATCAAATGTGCGGTCACCCCGCTGGCGTCCAGGTTCACACAGGCTTCGCTGATGGCCTGTCCGAAGGCGTCCGAGCCAACCAGCCGCGCAGGCCCCAGGGCCGCGCGCTCGATCAGGATCGTGCCGCTGCCGCACATCGGGTCGAGCACCACTTCGTCGCGCTTAGGCCCCGACAGTACGCACATCGCATAGGCGGCGGTGGGGTTCAGTGAGGCGATGCCGTGGACGACGCGCGAGCGCTTATGGAGGGCCTCAGGCGTCAGCCGCAGGCCCACCAGACAGTGCTCCTCCTCAACCTCGACCATCACCTCGAAGTCGAAGTTCTCCAGGTCCACCGCCCAGCCGTAGGTGGCTTGTATGGCGGAGCCGGCGGCGGCGGCGATCTCCTGCGAGTTATATTCATGCTCGCCGCTGCGGGTCCCAGTAACCCGGAACACCGGCTCTGCCACCGGTCCATGAAGCTGGTGCCAAAGCTGCGTAGCCGGCCCCAGGTCAACTTCGCTCAGAGCCTCCTCCAGCTCCGCGAGGCCGTCGCGCCTGCAACTCAGCCCTTCGAACTCCGCAACGTAGGCGAAGACATTCTCGATGCTACGTAGGCCGGTCAGGGGCTGCGGTCCGTCTGCGCATTCAACAAACAGCCGGCCCTGACGCTGCCCGACGACCTCGGCCTCAGGCACCCTCCGGGCCAACTCGCCGGCCACGACATCTTCCAGCCCGCCCAGCAGGCTGACATAGTACCGCGCCGCTTGCTTGTCTGGCGTTGGGGTTCTCATGATTGCTCGCCACTCTGACTGCTAAACACTCTATTTCCACTATTCGGCTGGCCCCTGCTCCAGTCCTTTGTATAGGCAGGGACAGGGGGCCGTGAAGGCGAAGTGCACGAGGAGTTCGTTCCTATCAGGAGGCGCATGAATGGACAAGCTGAAAGTCGGTATTCTCGGTCTGGGCCGAGGCATTACGCACTTGCGCAATTTCCTGTCCCTCGAAGAAACTGAGGTGATCGGCGCTTGCGACTGGTATGAGCTGCGTCGGCAGCGCGGGGCCGAGCTGCTGGAACCCGCCGGCGGCAAGATCCTCACTGAGTTCGACGATCTGCTGGAGTTGCAGCCCGATGCCGTGGTGTTGGCCTGCAATGGCCGGCAGCAGGCGGCGGCCGCCGTCAAGGCTATGGAGGCCGGCTGTCATGTGCTCTCGGAGGTGCCGGGCGCCTTCTATGAGCAAGAGTTGGTCACTATCCGCGATGCCGTCCAGCGTACCGGCATGACCTATATGCTGGGCGAGAACTCCTGCTTCCTCGACTATCTCCGCTACTGGCGCAAATGGCTTATCGAGGACCGCATGGGGCCGATTTCCCTGGCCGAAGCCGAGTATCTGCATTATATCCCAACCACCCTGGAAGCTCCGGACAGCACGCGCTATACACCCAGCCAGGCCCGGGCCGAAGGCCGCACCGACTGCCGGCCCGTGTGGCGTGCCGACCAGCCGCCGATTCAATACCTGACTCATGACCTGGGACCGCTGCTGGAGGTGCTGGACGACCGCGCCGTCTCAGTAACCTGCCGCAGCGGCCCGTGGCGCTGTACCGAGGCCCCGCTGCGCTCGGACGGCCAATTCGCGCTGTTTGAGACCGCCAAGGGCACCCTGATCCGTATCTTGGTTACGCTCAATACCCGCCGGCCCTCGGAGCACCGTTATCGCCTGTTCGGCACCGAGGGCGCTTGCGAGTACTTCAGCTATGAGGGCTACTGCCGCTTCTTTGGTCGCGAGCACGAGGAGGCCGACGGCTGGCAGAAAGTGGACATTGGCCCGGCTGACCGGGGTACCGATACCAGCGCCGGCCACGGCGGCACCGATATCCAGACCGCCCGCCATTTCACAAGGGCCATTCTCAACGGTGACCCGGCCCCGATTGACATCTACCGCGCCATCGAGTTCTGCTTGCCGGGCATCATCGCCAACCGCTCGGCCGAGCTGGGCGGACAGCCGCTGGCGATACCCGATTTGCGCGCCGAGCCGTTCACGGGCACCAACTTCTGGGAGGTAGTGGGTCTGCCCCAGCAGGAGCCGCCCCGTGAACCGTATCGAGCCGAGTAGGTCCAGCAGGCAAGCGGTTTGAGGCAACCCTGTGGGGATATCCCGAATAGGAGATGCACTATGAAAGCGGCACTGGTTGTTGCGGCCATACTGCTTGGCGCGGCGGTCAGCAGCGCCGCGGACGGCCCCTTTATCGGCGATTACGATGCAGAGCTGCGCAAATCCGACAGGCATGTGGATTGCGAGTTGATGGTACAGCGGCTTCAAGAGCTCGGCGCCAATACCTACATGTGGCTGATGTGGCACAGCCCCGACGACTGGGACGATCTGCACGATTTCCTGCCCCTGGCCCAGGAGGCCGGCATCACGGTCTGGGCTTATCTGGTGCCCCACTCGGAGACGGCCTTTCAGAATGGGCGCTTCCCCTACTCGGAGCCCTTCAAGCTCGACTATGTGCGCTGGGCGCGGGAAATCGCCCTGCTGTCGTTGCAGTATGATAACTTAGTCGGCTATGTCATTGACGACTTCTGGGGCAACTTCGACAAGCCGGAGCGGTTCACGCTTGAGTACACCCGCGAGATGGTCGAGGCGGGCAAGGCCGTCAATCCCGACATCAAGTTCTACCCGCTGATGTATTACCGGCAGTTCGGCCTCGATTTCGTCGAGAAGCTCGCGCCTATCATTGATGGCACCGTGGCGGCATATCCCAAGGACCGCGCCGAGATCGAGCGGGCGCTGACCTTTCTCAATGACGAGTATCTGGTACCGGCCAACGTGACTGTCGTTTACCCTTCGGACAAGCCGTCACAGGCAGGCGACCGCGGCTTCATCATCCAGACGGCGAAAGTCACGGAGGCCGGGCAGGCGTCGGTGACCTTTGGCTACACCGACACCTACCACGGGCCTACTGAAGGCTACCATGTCATGCAACTCCGCGTGGACGGTGAGGTGGTCTGGGAGCAGGACACGGGTGGCCGGGATGATGCCGAGGCAACGGTGGACCTGTCGGAGGCGGTGGCCGGGAAGCAGGAGATCAAGCTGGCGCTGGGGGTCTTCGACAGGAAAGGGGTCGGCAACTACCCGGTGCGTGCGCGCTTCTCCGATCTGCGGCTGAAAGGCATTGAGATGACCGATGCCGACCTGAGTAACCCCGACGCATGGGAGCAGGACATCGCCGGTGCTTTTGCGGTACAGTTCAAACCGGCCTACGAGGGCGAGGGCAAGTTCCATCTGCCGCTGATCGTGATGCCGTCGGGCTCGCGCAGCGAGTACCAGGACCGCTGGGGCGAGGAGGGCACCGCAGAGCTGATAGCGGCGAAGGTGCGCATGATCCTGGAGCTGGTGGCCGAGGGGAAGGTGCAGGGCTGTGTGACTTACTGCCTCAACAAGCAGGCTGGCAGTGAGGATTTCGACGCAGTCGCAGCGGTCATCAAGGAGTTCTGGGCCGCGCAGCAGGAGAAGTGACGGGCAAGCCCGGTGCACCTTGGTGTGCTTTACTCAAGTTTTTGAAGGGAAGTTTGAAGGGGGACTTTTTTCAAAAAGTCCCCCTTCAAGCTGTTAGCCGTTGCTCCCCAGCCGTTTGCCTTTACACATTCAGTTCCACCCAGGCGCCGTCTTTTTGGCGGCTCTCGATGGCGGCGACGATGAAGGCGACGATCTCGAGGGTGACTGCCGGGTCAATCGGCGGCTGGCCGGTCTCGAACATCTTCACCATTTCCTTGAGCAGCTCGCGGTAGATGTACTGGGTGGAGATGCCGGACTGGCGCACTGACTCTTCGCCCCAGGCGACGAAGCCGTAGGAGTGGCTGCCGGCGCGGGTGCCGCGCATGACACCCAGCCGGCCGTTGTCCCAGATGCCGGTGACGACTTCGCCGCCCTCGGTGTAGGCGCAGGAGACTTGCTGGCAGCCCTGGTCCATCAGCGTGTAGAGGATCTCGACGCCGTGGATGCCGTAGTTGAAAAGCCCCGGGTTGAGCGGATGCTCGGAGGCCGGCGACCAGGCGTCAGCGCCGACGATAGCCCCGACCTCCGGATCGCTGATGGTCTCCTGAATCTCGGGGCAGAAACGCAGCGACGAAGACGAGAAGGTTGGCACCTGGTTCTCCTGCGCCAGGCGCATGATCTCCTTGGCGTTGTCCAGGTTGCACTCGAAGGGCTTGTCAATATAGCAGGGGATGCCGGCTTCCAGGAACGGCCGGGCGCGCTCCAGGTGCACGTTACCGTCATTGGCCTCGACGCATACGGCGTCGATCATGCCGATGAGGTCCTCGGGTTTATCAACGATCTCGATGCCGTATTCCTTGAGTTGCGCGGTGTACTCGGGGACGCGCTCGGGCGAGTGTTTCGATTCGCCGGGGCAGCCGGCCACTACCTGCGCTCCCTCGACCCACTGATCCTCCTCAATATCAATGTGATTCATGCGCTTGGTGAACTGCACCACGTGCGAGGTGTCCCAATCCACGATTCCTACTTTTACCATCAGAAAGCCTCCTTAGTTCATGGCAGAGCTCAGCTAGAGTTCCTCGAGATGAGGTCAATACCTACCTGGGCCGGAGCTATTTGCGTATTCGCGGCGTGATTGCCTATTCGTCCTGCCCCCGGTGCATGGAGATGGGGGCCTGGAAGGGCACTGCGTACAGGGTCCGGCTGCGGTCGTCATGGTCACTGATTTCCGCTTGGAGCAATGCTTCCCCGAACTGAGTATGGTGGATGTGCTAAGCGATCCCCCGGCCGTCAGCACACCGGCGGTCGCAGCCATGCGCCGGATGAGGTGCGCAGCTTCAGCTATTTACGGGCCACAATGTACAGTTCGCGGCCCCAGGCCGGAAAGAGCGCTCCCCACATCAGGTTTGCCCGCAGCCACCAGGCATGGTTCTCCAGAGGACTACCCGACCATCGGAAGAAGTGGGCGCCTGAGAGCGTCTCGACCTCAAGCCCGACCTCGGTCAGCAGCTCGCGCCATCGTCCCGGGTGCAACGCGTTGATGTGTGCACCCACCGACCGGTTCCCCTGCGCCAGACCACGCTGATATCGCAGCGCTTTGAGCTGGCAGAGCAGCCGGGGGCTAATCGGGCTCCCCGCCACCAGCACCGCCTCCGAGTGCAGAAGCCGCGCCAACTCCTGTAGCGTAAACGAAATCCGCGGAAGATGCTCCGCCACATGCTGAAAGATGACAACATCAGCACAACCATCAGCCAGCGGCAGGGGCTTGTCCAGGTCGCACTGGTAAACCTCATCATAGCCTCGGGTCAGAAGCAGTTCACGGTCAATCTCCCAATCCAGGCCGATCCATGTTGCCTTCGGGACCTCACCCACGAAGCGCCGGGAGATGCCCAGGCCGCATCCGGCATCCACTATGGTAAGGGGCCTGTCGTATCGCTTCGCTTGGTCCATGATCGCGCAGTACGTCCACCAGTAACGGATCGCACGCATGGGGAAGTCGGTAGCAACCGCCGCAGCTCGGTACAGCTTCTCCGGGCGCGTCGCAATAACTCGCTCTTTCATCGCATGTATGGGCCAGCGCCAAAGCGCCGCACGCTCATGACACGCCCTGGGCAACCATTTCGACCTTCTTTCGCTCAATTATCCCTCACACCTTCAGTTGCTGTAACTACTCACCTCGCGAGTTCGCTTGGGGCAGAGTGCTCGCCCCCCGGTCTGAGCAGTTGCTAGCCCTCAGCGATGTTCCGCCACTGCCTCACGATATTGAGGCAGTGCTCCATCAGGCAGGTCACATCGGATGTGATGTTGAGGAAACGGTAGCCTAGCTCCATGAGCGGTTCCACCGTATCCAGGGTAGCTACCGTCCCGGCGAATTTGCCGTGTTCTAGCGCCGCTTCCACAATCCGTTTCCGCGCATTGAGCAGTTCGGGATGCTCCCACTGGGCGGGAGCGCCGATGCCGTGGCTGAAATCGCCGGGGCCGAAAAGCAGCATGTCATAGCCCTCCACGGCGGCGATCTCATCGAGCTGTTCCATCGGCTCGGGGTCCTCGATCTGGAGAATGATGAAGCGCTGGTCGTTGGCCTGCTGGATATACTCGAGGAAATCAATGCCGCAGTAAGCCCCGTCGGCGTTGCCACCGTCAACCGGCCGGCGGCCGACCGGATGGAAGCGCGTTATCCGCACTACCTGGCGGGCCTCTTCGGCGCTCATCAGGTGCGGTACCATGATCCCGGAGGCGTCCAGCTCCAGCGGCCGGATGTAATCACTGTAGCTGCCTCTGGGCACCCGCACCAGCAGGTCCACGTCATAGGCCTTGGCGGCCCAAACCTGCTGCTCGATGACTGTCAGGTCATTGGGCACGTGCTCCATACAGGTCCAGACGCAATCGAAGCCGACGCGAGCGGCGATCTCCGTGGAACGCGCGTCGGCTAGGTTCGTCTTGAAGGAAATCACCGTCTGGCCTGCCCGCAGCTTCCTCAGCACTCGACTTGGTCGCATTTGCATGGCTCGATACTCCATTTCTCAAGTGCAGTTCCGCGCCCACAGATTGCGTGTTCGCAACGGGTATCAGCACCGCTGCCGGCTCTCTACGACATCTTGGTGCACCGGCCTATTTCCTCGCGCAAGCGGGCAATCCTCCCGGCATCAGATGCACAACCAGGAGGCCGTTGGGGCTGTGGTGGTGAAATCAGCCAATGAACTGGAGCCACCACACGCTGGATAGCGCCGGATAGGGGAGAGACCATGCGCCAAGTCAACCTCGGCATTATCGGCCTGGGGAATTGGCCCCGCGAGGCCTATGTGCCGAATCTCAAGCGCCTCCCGCAGGCTAAGGTCATAGCCGTCGCCGCCCGCACTGAACAGACTCGCGCCTACGCGCGCGAGCAGTTCGGCAACATCGCCACCTATGCCGACTATGCCGAGTTGCTTGGCGACAGCCAGGTCGAGGCCGTGATGATCGCTGTGCCGAATCGGCTGCATGCCGAAGTCGTCACAGCCGCCGCCCAGAGCGGGAAGCATCTATTCTTTGAGCCGCCGATCGGCCTCAACGAAGAGCAGGTGAGCTCTACTCTGGCCGCCCTGGAAGCCACCGATGCCATTGTCCAGATTGACCATGAGATCCGCTATGCGCCGGTGATGGGGGAGCTGCAGCGCCGCCTCGCCGAGGGCATCATCGGGCAGCCACTGATGGCGCGAGCGCGGCTCTGGGTGGATTGGGGCTTCGGTGGCTGCGACTGGACCGAGGATGTCGAATCTCAGGGCTTCTTCCTATGGCTGGGCTGCTGGTATCTGGACATGCTGGATTGCATCTTCGCTCGCGCGCCCGTGCGGGCGGATGTGGTCGGAGGCCAGGCGATGAACGGGAAGCTGATCGACCACGGGTGGGCTATTCTGCAGTACCCGCAGGGCTGCAGCGGGGCTATCGAGTTCAGCCTGATTGCTTGCACCGGTCGCGAGGTCAGCTTGCACGTGCTGGGCACCGCGGGCGAGATGTTCGCCGAAGCCTGGGACGGAAGCCTGCGCTGGCGAACTGGGGAAGCCTGGCAGGAGACCGTTGTTCCGTGCCGGCAGCCCATTCACGGCTTCGCCGGCATGTACGAGTCGCTAGCCGGCTTTGTCAGGGCTGTAGCCGAGGGCACACCGGTATCGGCCAACCTTGACGTAGTCCGGCGTGTGCATAAGGCCGCGCTTGCCTGCAGCAAAGCCGAGGCACAGGGCCGCACTATTGCCATTCAGTGACAGCGAAGGGATGTCGAGAATGAGTGAAGAGCGATTGGTTTTCAGCAGTGACCGTCCGGACGGGCGTTTTCTGGATATTGAGGGCTTCATGCACCAGTATCTGAAGGACCTCAAGCCGGTTCTGGAGTTCGACCCCAAGATGAACCCGGAGCATTTCGCCGGCTGGCAGATGCTGGTGGCTGAGAAGCTGCGCGAGCTGCTGCAATTCCCGGAGTCGGTTCCCGAACAGCCGCCGCCGCAAATGCTCTGGGCCGAGCCGCGCGACGGCTATGAGCTGCAGAAATGGGAGGCTTACCCCGAGCCGCTGAAGGTCGTTACCTTCCTGGTGCTGGTGCCCGACGGCATTGCCGCAGACAGCCCCGGGGCCGCGGTGATGTGCTTCCCGGGCAGCACCACGACCAAGGAGCTGCTAGCCGGCGAGCCGGAGATCGTGCCGTGGGCCGTGGAAAACAAGCACCCTATCCGCAACCAGATGGCACGGCACTGCGCCGAGGCCGGACTGGTGGCGGTGGCCGTGGACCATCCCGACATCGGCGAGCGGAGCTGCAACTGCTTCGGCAATAGCCGCTATGAATGGGGCGTTCACGCCATCTGGACCGGGCGCAATTTCGAGGGGACCTCGGTATTCGAGAAGTTCTGCATCCTCGACTGGCTCAGACAGCAGGACTATGTGGATAGGAGCCGTATCGCCGTCAGCGGCCATTCGCTGGGAGCTCTGCCAGCTTTGCATATGGGCGTGCTGGACCCCTCCCTCGCCGCCGTGGTGTGGAACGACTTCGTCTCCAACTGGCGCCGCCGCGAGGTCTTCACCACTAAACTCAGGTGCCACCTCGGCCACTACATCCCAGGCATGCAGCAGTGGTTCGACTACGTGGACCTGATGGCTTCCCTGGCCCCGCGATCGTTTCTCGTCACCGAAGGCGGCCGCACGCCGGACCTTGAGAAGATCGCCAAAGCCTGGGACATCACCGGTCAGCCGCAGCACTACAGCGTGTTCTACTACCCGAAATATGCCACACCGGACAAACGGCCCCACGACCACGATGACTTGTTCGAGGGCATTACCGATGACGAGTATTACGAGTATGCCAATGTGGACGTACCCGCCCACTGCTTCAAGGAGAATATCGCCGTGCCCTGGCTGAGCAAGGTACTGGGCATACCGGAGGAGACTAACTCGTGAATGAGCAGCATCTGGTTTTCACCAGCGAGCGGCCTGACGGCCGTTTCGCCGATGTCGAGGGCTTCGTCCACGCGTACCTGAAGCAGCTCAAGCCGCGGCTGGAGTTCGACGCGAACATGAAGCCTGAACACTTCGCCGCCTGGCGGATGCTGGTGGCCGAGAAGATGCGCGAGCTTCTGCGGTTCCCGGAGGACGTCCCCGAACAGCCGCAGCCGGAGATGCTCTGGGCCGAGCCACGGGACGGCTACGAGCTGCAGAAATGGGAGGCCTACCCGGAGCCCTACAGCGTGGTGCCATATTTGCTGCTGGTGCCTGAGGGCATGGATGCCGACAACCCCGCGCCGGCAGTCATGTGCTTTCCGGGCGGCAACTCGACCAAGGAACTGCTGGCGGGCGAGCCGGAGCTATATGACTGGGTGCCTGAGAACAGACATCCGGCCCGCAACCGAATGGCCTGGTACTATGCACAGGCGGGGATGGTAGCAGTTGCGGTGGACCATCCCGGTAACGGCGAACAGAGCCGCCACGTGTTTGATGACCGGTACGAATACACGACCCATGCCCTCTGGGCTGGCCGCAACTACGAAGGCATCCAGGTATTTCAGAAGACGCCGATCTTGCAGTGGCTCAAAGAACGCGACTACGTGGACGCCTCCCGCATCGCCACCAGCGGCCACTCCTTCGGCACCAAGCCGGCGCTGCACCTGGCGTTGCTGGACGCCTCAATTGCCGCAGTTGTCTATAACGACTTTACCTGCCACTGGCGCGAGCGCGCCGTAATATGCAGCCTGTTCAAGTACGGCATCGGCATGTACACGCCGGGGGTGCAGGAATGGTTCGATTACCTCGACGTGATGGCCGCCATCGCGCCGCGCCCCTTCCTGATGACAGAGGGCGGGCGCACCCAGCACATCGAGACACTGCGCAAGGCCTGGGAGCTGGCGGGGGCACCGGACAAGTTCCAGGCGCACCATTACCCCAAGTACGACACGCCCGAGAAGCGCGTTCACGATAGCGAACCGCTCTCCGAGGGCATGAGCGTGCGGAAGTACCTGGAATACGCCAACGTGGACGTGCCCGATCATTGCTTCAAGGAGAACCTCGCCGTGCCCTGGCTGAGCGGGGTGCTGGGCGTCTCAGGGGACGGCGATTGATATTGGACGAAATCTATGCCGAGCTGCACCAACTGGTCAGAGAGCGGCTGGAGAACTGGCCTGCCCAGCGGGAGGGCTATCACTGGCCCGGCTATACCTATGACCACACGCTGCGCGTCGTCAACCTGGCGACGCGGATGGCCGGGCAGCTCGGCGTGGACGTGGAAGTAGTGCGCTTTGCCGCGCTGCTGCATGATATCCGCAAGGACGCGGGCCGCGAGCATGCCGAAGTTGGTGCGGCCGAGGTGCGCCGTCTGCTGCCACGATACGGTCTCCAGACCCCCTTCATCGAGGCCGTCGCCTCGGCTATCGAGTGCCATTCCGGCGGCAACACTCCGCAGCATGCGCTGGAGAACCTGGTTCTGGGCGATGCCGACCTGATTGATGCCAACTTCGGCCTGGTGGCGACCTGGCGCTTTATCACTATCCGCAGTGGCCGTGGTGAGGAGTTGGCAGGCACCATCCTGGCGATGGAGGAATGGTTGCCGAAGAAGGAGGCGTTGACCAGGCTGCTGAATACAGATTTGGGACGGGAAACAGCCGCGGCCCGCTCGCGCCGAATGCGCGACTTCTGTGGCCGGCTGCGGCCTGCTCTGGCCGAGGACCCGGCTACCAGCGCACCTCTGTGGTTGGCCGGCTATATCCATCACAATGCCGGCACCGGCCGCCTGCCCCAGCAGCTTCATGAACTGAGCCGGCTAGTGCAACGGGGCAATCAGCTACCGGAAGGCGTCGCAACTCTGGTAGAGACACTGGCTGCAGAAGCTGCCGGGGAGGAGTGACTGAGCCTTGCACAGGACCATAGACAACCGAACCGCCGTCCGCTGGATCGCTGTCACTTTGGGGGCGGTTGTTGCGGTGGCTATTGCGGTCTGGACCGGCCTGGAAGACCGACCGCCGGAGCAGCCCGAGTCGACAGCGAAGCCGGCGGACCGGGCAGTTGAGGTCTGCGCCCGGCGGCTTGCCGCAGTGGGCCTGGCTCTGGCTGCCTATGCCCAGGACCACGATGGTTTCTATCCGGTCACAACTACCCCTGCAGCGACCTATAACGAGCTGCTACCGGTACTGGCATCGTATGGCGTCAGCGAGCGGGAACTGCTGTGCCCGGTCAGCGAGCGCACCGGCGGCCCCTTTTACGTCTATCACAGCTACCTCCGTCGCGGCGACATTGAGTGGCCCAAATGGATGGCCGAGCAACACGTGGTGACCGGGGAATCACCGCCCGACACCTGGCTGATGGCCGATGCCTTGATTAAGGACGATCCGGGGCCACATTCAGAAACTCAGAAGGCTTTCAACTACCTGTGCGTGGACGGCAGCGTCCACTTCCGCAGCGGCGCACCACGAATGGTGTACAAGTAACATGGCAGCCTGGTCCAGCCAAGGCCGATTCATCATCGCAGTAGATGACACCGACTGTCCCGGGCAGGGCGGCACCGGCCGTGTCGGCCGGATGATTGGCAATCGCCTTGCCGAACGCTACGGCATTTGGGGTGTCACTCGGCACCAACTGGCAGTTCTTCCCCAGATTGATTACACTTCCCGTAACAGCGCCAATGCCGTGCATCTGCTTGCAGTGCCTGAGGATGTGGGCTCACTTGCTCAAGAGGTTGCCTCGTGGGTGGCGGAGATGGCCCTGGAAGGCAGCGAGCCCGGCCTGTGTCTCGCTCCCACCGCGGCGCTTGTCAACTGCAAGTTGGGGCGCGAGGCCCAGCGCCGCTTTGTGGCGCGCGAGGAGGTGCGGGCCCAAGCCGCCCACTTGGGCCTCGTCCTGGAACATGTGCTGGAGCATGATGGCGGCATTGTCGGCGCTTTCTCTGGTGCCTGCCTAGCAGCCAGCGGCGATGACGGGCGATTTGTGCAGAAAGGCAGGATTAGACAGCTCGGCGGCGAAGCGGATGTCGAGCAGGTACTCGCCGCAGGCGTGGATGAAGTGCATACGACTGCCGGCGAGCCTTTGCGTGAAGGCAGCATCATACCCGAACACTTGCGGCCGGCTCTGGTTCGTGGCCGGTGCGTTGCCTATGTCGAGCCAATGCCCGATGGCCGGTTTGCAGCCCTGAAGGGCCGGCCGGGCGACGAGTAGCGAGGTGGTAACCTGATGCCCCATGAAGCGTCCCCAGCTACGACCACCGGTATCATCTCGCGCGAGGTCGGCCGCGATTTCGGCGCTGTGCTCGGCTTCTCACTGGCCCTGGCCATCGCCCGCCATGTGATTCATACCCCTATCGGTGTTCCCGGCCACTCGGCTGTGTTCTGGATCCCCGTACTGGTTCTGGCAGGCTTCTACCGGATGCCCGGCACTGTTGTGGCTTGCGCCACCTGTGGCAGCCTCCTGGGAATTGGGCTGGGTGATCTGGACGCTCTCAAGATCGCCGGCGTCCTGGCCGCCGCCTCCGTAATTGAGGCCTTCGGCCTGGGACAGCGGCAACGGCCCGGGGCCTTGCTGATACTTGTCGCCGCTACGCTGAGCCACCTCGGCAAGCTATCCACCAAGCTCCTGGCCGTCGTGGCAGCCGGCCTCCCGCTCAACCGCGTGGGGCTGCCGCTGGGGACCACCCTCGCGCTCTATGCCGCCTTCGGTCTCATTGGCGGCGTGCTGGCCTTCGCGGTGCTGAGTGCGTGGCGCGCCGCCCGCTCGACGCTGCAATCAGACGCAGAATAGCACAGCCGCTGGTGGCAGGCTGTAAAGACGGATAGTGGCAACTTGGCAATAGGAAAGCAACGCGAAATGAGCGAAGCCAACGGTTTTACCCTCATCGAGCTGCTAGTGGTGATAGCCATCATCGCTATTCTGGCCGCGATCCTCTTCCCGGTATTCGCGCGGGCTGGAGAGAAGGCCCGCCAGAGCTCCTGCCTGTCGAACGTGCACCAGCTAAGTGTCGGGATCTTGATGTACGCTCAGGATTTCGACGAGCGTCTCATTCCCTCCCGTGATAAGACCAACAATCTCATCTGGTCGGCCTACCTGCAGCCGTATGTACGCAACACGCAGGTGTTTATCTGCCCCTCGGTTGCTGATGACAGCATCTATGGGCAGACATGGAAGGACCGCGGCCGGCTCTCCATCGGCCTCAACCGCGATATGGAAGACCGCGACACCAATATCGCCCGGCTGCTTTCTGAATACCCCTATCCCGCCGCGACCATCCTGCTCGCCGATTCCGTGCCCAATGACATCAGCAATGGCGGCCGCGGCTTCCAAGTGATGGCCGACAGCGAGCCCAATACCCAATCCGGCATCGGCATGCGCCACAATGAGGGCACCAACGTGGCCTGCCTCGACGGCCATGCCAAATGGTATAAATCTTCCACGATGTGGCAGATGACCAACCCTGCCGGCCTGCACTGGATGCCGTAGCCGACTGTTTGGCTCTAGGCCCGTTTTCTGCTATCAAACATTTCTGCTCACCATCGCGTCAGAAGTGGTGGCTCCCGGTGCATACTGCTCTGAGGGTCCTCAAGCAGACGCCACCCGGACGGCGATTGATGTGGTTCAGACGCAATCTGCACTTGTGCTGCTGGGCATCCGCCTCGCTGCGGCGGGGCTGACTGGAAGGAAGGGATGTTGGGTGTGCAGATATCTCGCCTCTCTTATTGCAGTGGCTCTACTCATACTCAGCGTTGTTGCCGCGCCCGGTTTCGCCCAGCCGGGAGGTCCACCCGAGTGGATCACCCAGATAGACCCCGCTAAGTATGTTCTCCTCGCCAAGGATATCAAGCCCCCCTTCGCCTACGCGACTGATCCGGAGGTCCAAGCTGCGGGGCACGGCGTGCATCTCGATGACGGCCACGGTAATATCACCGAACAGACCGCGTTCTTCATGTACGCCGTGCAGAACGTCAAGCTCGCCCAGCCCTATGCCAACACCGCCAAGACCAATCCGCCCACCCCGATGCGTTGGGCGATGGAGTGGCAGATGACGGTCGCGATCTACCAGAACGAGGCGGTCGCCAAGGCGGCGGTGCGAACGCACTATCTCACCGAGATAAGCGCGTTTACCGCTGAGGATGAGAACTGCCTCAACGACCCGCGTCTGCGCAACGGTCGGGGAGCGGCCGGCTCGGGCGGGGCCTTCGTGCGCTACCGCAATCTACTGCTGCGAATCGACACGAGCACTGTGGGCGAGGTGAAGGGCAATCGCCAGCCGATTGATAGCAAGCTGTACTATGCTGCCAGCGACGACGCCGACAACCACCAGCAGAAGCTGACCGCGGACCTGGCGCGGCTGTGGCTGGACAAGGTCGCCGGCCCCGATCGGCCGGACCTGCACGTTGAGTCTGGCAAAGTGTTGCTGCGCTGGTGGACCGCTCACCGCAGGCGGGAGCGCGAGCCTGCGGCGGACCAGCAATACGTTATCGTTCAGGTGGATAACCGCTCCAACACGATAGCCGCCACCGGAGTCGAGGCGCGGCTGTTGCTGGCTCGGCAGGGCGACGCCGAGATGCAGCCGATTAGCCGTCCCGTGCGGGTGCCGGACATCGCCGCCGGGGGTTCGCAACTGGCGCAGTTCTACTGGGACCTGGGCGGCAAGAATATCGAGAACGCCACCCTCCGCGTCGTCGTCTCCAGGCCCGGCCAGGATGACATGGACCCGGTTGATAACCAGTGCGACCTGAAGTGCTCGATCTACTATGCCCACAACGCCACCACGGCCTTCCGTTGGGTGGAGGACTCCTACTCCTTCGACAACTACAGATTGAAGGGCCGCGAGGGGCAGGAGATGGTGGAGGGGCTATTGGCTACCGTCATCGGCCAGCTCTACACCGACCCGCAGGCGAGCACGCTGCTTACGCGCCTGATGTTCCCGCAGACGTACACACGGTTGATGGACTACCTGCGTACGAGCGTGGACGCGAGTGCGGGGGGGCACTGCTTCGGGCTGGCAGCCACCGCGGGTCTCTACTTCATGGACGCGGCGTTGCGTCCCGGCGGCGGCCGGACCTGTGACATGTCGCAGGATGCCGCGTCGGCCAATGTCAACATCTACCAGCGCGCACAACTGTTGCCACTGGTGGAGGCCGTGCTCAGCGATGACCCATTCCACACACGTGATTATGACTCCCTGAACTGCCTGAACACCGTTCGTAATGCCCTCAAGAATGACCGGCGGCCGGTCATGATCGAGATCCTGGGCTGCGAGGACGTCCAGAAGCAGGTGATGGTCAACGGGCAGCCGCAGATGCAGGCGGTCAAGGAATGGTGGGGGCACGCGCTGCTGGCATACAAGCTGGTCGAGGTCGAGGGCCGCACTTCGGCCATCTACGTTTACGACCCGAACCTGCCCCCCAAGGGGCAATGGTACACCCAGGCCCCGTCATCCGCCTTCAGCATCAACCCGACCACCGGCGGGTGGGGAGCGTCCTCGGATATGACCCCGCTGTACCCCGGCCTCAACAACATCTCCGCGAAGGCGGTGGTGCGCCAGATCTCGCTGGCGGAGGCCAACGCGGTGATCCCCACGCTCAAGGCAAAGCTGGCGGAGATGATATCCTGGTTGGACAAGGCCAACAAACTCATGGCGATGCTCCACTGCCCTGCGGATGCGCTGTTCACCGACGCCCAGGGGCGCCGCGTGGGGGTGCTCAACGGCCGGCAGGTCAACGAGATCCCCGGCGCCGAGATCCGCAGTCAGGGAGAAGTCGAAATCTACGTCCTGCCCTCGAACCTGCAGTACGCAGTCACTATCACCGGCACCGGCAAGGGGCAGGCGGGCCTTGACATCATCCGCGCCGAAAGCGCCACCAAGGCCGGCCTTACTTCCTTTGATGCCGTGCCCACGACTCGCGGGAGCACCGCCACCGCCAGCCTGCTACCCGGCGGCAAGATGGATGCCATCATGGCAGGCGGCCAGGCAATCGCCCCTAAACTAGTCGGCACAATGGAGGGCGACAGCGTGACCTGGAAGACCGGGACGACGAACGTGATCAGCCAGCCGCCGAAGCCGGTGGCGACGCCCCAACCCGGCCCGCCCGGCACGCTGGTCGTCTGCCGCAAGGTGGTCAATGGCCAGCCGCAGAATGCCGCGGACAGCTTCACCAGTGCCTCCGAGGTCTGGTGCTTCGCCACCTACGCCAACCTCCCGCAGAATACCACTGCCGAGTGCGTGTGGAAACGCAACGGGCAGGAGCTCAGGCGCTCCCAGCGCACCGTCGGGGGCACCGGTTGGGTGGCCTTCTCCATCAATACCACCGCTGCGGGCGGCTTCCAAGCCGGCACCTACACTGTTGCCATTACCGCAGGCCCACAGCGTCTGGGCAGCAAGCAGTTCACCATCGGGCAGCCGACCTCTGCCACTTCAACCGCACCGACCACTTCCACTCCGCAGCCACCGGTAGGCGATTCGCTGGTGCTTTGCCGCAGTGTCGAAAACGGCCGGCCGACGGGTGTTGCCACCAGTTTCCGTGACATTTCGCAGCTCTTGGGCTGCTTTACCTACAGGGGGCGTCCCAGTGGCAACTTGGAGGCTGTGTGGTACATCAACGGCCAGGAGGCCGGGCGAAACCAGCAGACCATCAAGGCCGGCGACGGCGTGGTCTGGTTCGGCTATAGACGCCAGGATGGCACCAAGCTTCGCCCCGGCACCTATCGTTTGCAGTTGAGCAGCGGGGGCCGGCCGATTGCCTCACAGCAGGCCACGGTGACCTCCAGCGATGCCGCCGGCTGAGCGTCCAGTCATCGCGGAGCCATGCCGGCAGCTAGCGAAGTCGTGGTTCTGCAGGCGCCCCGCTCGCGCCGGCTGCAGTCGCTGACGAACCGTCCGCAGCCGCAGGCAACTCCATTTCAGTCCCTCTGCAGAGCCTGCTTCGAGCGTGTGGCCTGTAGTTCCACTTCGGGGTCTTCACCGGCGATGAAGGCTCGCGCCAGGGCGATGTCCTCCTGGGCCTCCTCCGGGCTCATGCAGCCGATGCAGACCGTGTGGCGCGGGTCGAGATGCTGATAGACAAAACCCAGACCCGTCGGCGGCATGATCCGGCCCGCACCCAGCGGCTTGATGGCGATTACCGTCTTACGCGTGCCGTTGATTACCCGCTGCATCCAGTCGGTTTCCACCGCGCACAGGAAGCCGATGGCGTTGAAGGGCTGAATGTAGGTCTCCATATCATAGCCGGCGGCGTCGGAAACCGTGACGACCTCCGGACGGTGGGTGGACCAGCCCGGGATCATGCCCAGCTCGCGGATAAGCTCACTTATCTGTTCGGCTCCGTCAATTCTAGTTTCCGCCACGTGCAAGTGGCTGTCGGTGTACGAGGTATGGGGCATGCAGACCGCCGCACCGAGGTCGGCAGACTCGCGTATGCCCTCCTTGAGCTCCTGCAGGTCGGCACCGCCGGGTGTGGCGATCCAGTGCATCCGGTAGCCGGTGCGCTCCAGGCCGTCCAGCGCCGCCCGCATTTCCCGGCTTTGCATGGAGACCGTGGCGTTGATGCCCTCCTCGGCCATCGCGTGCATGACCTCAACGATGCGGTCGGTGGTGAAGTGCCGCCGCAGCCACATGCTGCGCGCCTGGGATATGTGGGAGTGACCGAAGAAGCAGTTGGTCCCACACAACAGGCGCGACACCTGCAGACTGCCGATGGTGGTCATGGGGAACTTCGCTTGGTTGCTGCCGGGCTGCATTTCTCACCATCCTCTATTCATATACCGCGCCAGTCGAAGATGACGCCGAGGGTCGTTTGGCGCTGCTCGTAGAGACTGCGATAGACCTCGACGGCCTCGCGGGGGTCGCAACGGTGGGTAATCAGGTCATCCACCTGCATCTGCCCGCGCTGCAGATACTCGATGAACAATTGCGCCTGCCGCACCGGTGTCCAGTGCGCGTATTGCGGGGGTAGAAACGAACTGCGGGTCCCCAGCAGCTTCACCTGCCGGTTGACGATGTCATCGGTGAGGTGCTGCTGGGAGGGGTGAGGGCTATCGCCGACCAGGACGACCTTGCCGAAGTTCCGTGCCAGCGGTAGCGCGCTTGGCAGGACCGCGTAATGGCCGGTCACATCATAGACCACATCTGCCAGCCGCCCGCGGGTATGCTCCAGCACAAACTCCTTGGCCTCGGCCGCACTGCCGCAGAACCCCTGGGTAGCGCCATGCTTCAGGGCCAGGTCGAGCCGTCGCTGCAGCGGATCAATCGCCAGGATCTCCCGCAGCCCCAGCGCTCGCAGGTACTGGGTGACCAGTTGTCCCAGCGGCCCCAGACCGATCACCACCGCGTCATCCCCCATCACATGCTCGGCATGACGCACGCCGGTTTGCGTGATCACACCCAGCACCGCCCATGCCGCCTGTTCGTCACTGACCGCATCGGGCAGCGGTTCTGACCAGATTCGGTCGCGTGCGACATTGGCCGCCTGCCGGTGCGAGATTGTAGTGCAGATCCGGTCACCGACCTTCAGTCCCTGCACCCGGTCACCCACCTCGGTAATCCTGCCCACTGCGCAATAACCGGGGTAGAGGGGATAGCCCATGAATTCTGCCCAGTGGGTGTCGTCATCGCGCTCACCGCGATAGCAGATCAGCTCCGTGCCGGTACTGATGAGATTAACGGTGGTCTTGAAGGTGACTTCGTCGGGACCGGGAGCGCCGACCTGCTCCTCCACCAGCTCGACTTGCTCAGGCCCCGTGAACACGATTACGGTGGATTTCACGATCAGGGGCACCTCCTGCTAGTGGCGCGTCCTCTTTGCATTCTCACCTGCCCTTCGACAAGCTCAGGTCAGGCCCAGCTACGCGTTTGAGATCGGCGGCACCGGGTACTTGCGGTAATCCTCCAGATAGGGTGCGGCGGCGGCGGCCCATTTGTCGCTGGCGGCGAAGTCAACCTCGGCCACCGCCACGCCGGCTGCGGTATCAACCTCGGCCAGGACCTCCCCCCAGGGCGCGATGATGCACGAGCGCCCCACCGGCCGCAGAATGTCCTCATCATCATATCTGCCGCCGTGATTGGCTGTCATCAGGAAGACGCCGTTCTCCACCGCGCGGGTCCGGGACTGGGCCCGGTACATTTCCGAGGCATTGTACTTCCACTGCTCGCACAAGTCGGTGGTGATCCAGGCGGTGGAGTGCACCAGCAGCCGCGCCCCGCTGGTGACCAGGGCCCGCACGTACTCCGGGAACATGTAGTCATAGCAGATGGTGATGCCGGCGGTCACAAAGCCCATGTCCACCACCAGCCCCTCATCGCCGCGAATGAAGGTATCGGCCTCGTTCATATAGAGGAAGCGCTTGCGGTATTTCGCCACCAGCGAGCCATCAGGGCCGATAATCAGGGAGGTGTTCGCCAGCCCTGCCTCAACTTTCTCTACCACGGCTGCCACGATCCACATCTTCTGCTCGGCGGCGGCTGCACCCAGAGCCTCACTGCAGGGCCCCGGCACCGGCTCTGCAACTCCCGCTTCGGCGGCCACGCTCCCCGAGCCGGTTGAGAAGCATTCCGGCAGTACCGCCAGCGCGGCCCCGCAGGCCCCGGCCTCCTCTAGCAGCTCGACAGCCTGGGTAGTGTTGGCGGTAACCTCCCCAACCACGCAATCTGTCTGCACCACGGCCAGCTTGGTCATCTCGCACCTCTCCTGTCGCGTCTGACGAGGGGACTGTCCCTTTAGGGACTGTCCCCCGTCCGGCTTCTGGATCAGCTTCTAGTCAATCAGCCCGGCGATGCGGAAGAAGTTCTCCACGAAGCGCTTGCCGTCCGGATAGTGATCGGTCCACGCCTCCGGATGAAACTGGGTGCCATAGATGGGGCGGTCTTGGTGGCGCATCGCCTGGATTTCACAGTTGTCATTGCGGGCCAGGTGGATGAAATCGGCCGGCAGTTTCTTGACCTCGCCCGCATGGGCCTCGCGCACCATCAGCGTGCCGTCGAAGCCATCGAAGACCGGATCGTTCACCAGTATCTCCACCGGCCAGACGCCGCCCTCTGAGTACTGGCCGGGGCGGTAGTCCGGCATCAGATCGGGCTCGCCGGGACCCAGCTTCCGCATCCAGTCATCGCTGAGCGTGTCAACGGTGCGGATGTCGTTGTTGAAGCAGACGCCCAGCATCTGATGCCCGCCACACGCTCCCAGTATCGGGATGTCCGTTTTCGTCACCACCTCCGACAGGCCGACGATGTGCTCGGTCGGGAACTCCGACCAGGGAACGGAGGTGCCGCTGATGAAGATGGCCCGGATGGGCAGCCGCTCCACCAGCTCCGGCGCGACCTGGCTGTAGTGCTGAACCAGCACCGGATGGCCGGTCATGTCCTCGAACTTGCACTTGAGCGCGTGATGGCCGGTTGAGGTCTGGTACGTCTCACCGATGCGTTCCAGAGATACCAGCAATATCACTGTCCAAACCTCCTGCTGTCAGTCAATCAGGCCGGCAATGCGGAAGAAGTTCTGCATGAACTGCTTGCCGTCCGGGTAGGTCTCAGTCCAGGCCTCGGGATGGAACTGGGTGCCATAGATGGGCCGGTCCTTGTGTTTCATGGCCTGGATCTCGCAGTTATCATCCCGGGCCAGGTGAATAAAGTCCGGCGGCAGCGTCTTGACTTCGCAGAAATGGCTTTCACTTACAGTTAGGGTATCGCCGAAGCCGGCGAATACCGGGTCCTGGCGGAGAATCTCGATCTCATACATTCCGCTTTGGCAGTACCACCCCGGGTGCTTGTCGGACACGCTGACCGGCTCGCCGGGACCCAGCCTGCGCATGTATTCGTCCTCCAGTCTCGTCACCGTGTGGAAGTCCTCCGCGTTGAAGAGGAAGCCGAGCAGTTGATGCCCCGCGCAGGCTCCATGGGTCGGTATCTCGGTGTTTTTCATCACGTCATACAAGCCGTCGAGTTTCCTGCAGTCCACCTCCGGCCACGGACAGCCGGAGCCGCTGATGAAGATTGCCCGTATCGGCAGGCTGTCCACGAGCTTGGGAGTTATCTCGGAGTAGTGCTGCACCAGGGCGGGAGCGCCGGTCAGCTTTTCGAATTTGCGCTTGAGGTCCCCGCGCGTGCTGGTATTGTCGTGCTCCTCGGGCTTGGACATCGAGACGATCAGGATCATAGCCTATCAACCTTCCCAGAACGATGAAGCGTCTGGTATTGCTGCATCCCAATTTCCCGCCCTAGGTAGCTTTATCCTGCACGGCAGGTATCAGCGCGGCCACAGGGAACTCCTAGGATGAGAGAGTTGCGCTGCCGGCAAAAATCGCCTATCTCCACGTAGCGCGTAGGTCAGGCTTTCTAGCCTGACGCCGAGCGCTGTCCAGCATTGCTCATTTGAGGTGTTATAGTGAACAGTTTGCAGATCAAGCAGAAGCTCCAGGCGGGTGAGCCGGTTGTTGGGACGATGTTCACACATTTACATTCACCGGCTGCCTGTCGTGTCGCCCAACAGTGCGGTTTCGAGTTCGTCATCTTCGACACCGAGCATTCCCGGCCCGGTGTGGAGACGCTCTCATGGCTGTTTCAGGCGGCGCGGGATATTGACTATGCGGCCATTGTCCGCGCGCCGGCCTTTGAGGGGCAGTGGCCGACCCGCTATCTGGACTTGGGCGCCTCCGGCAATCTCATCCCTAGGGTGGAGACGCCTGAAGAGGCCCAGCGGATCGTGGAGATGCTCAAGTACCCGCCCCAGGGCACGCGCGGCTGGGGAGCGGGCGGGGCGCATGATGACTATACCAAGGCTGCCTCGCCTGACTACCCCGCGCAGGCCAATGCGGCCAATATCATCGTGGTGCAACTGGAGACCAAGCGCGGGTGGGAGGCCCGCGACGAAATCTTCAGCGTCCCGGGCCTTGACGCTACGTTCATCGGCCCCAATGATCTGTCGCTATCCTTCGGCCTGCCCAGGCAGTACGACCATCCCACGGTGGTGGGCGCGATTGACGACATCTTCGCAAGCGCTACGCAGCACAGTGTCGCTCCGGGAATGCACTGCTTCACCGTGGACAGCACTATCAAATGGCTGAGGCGCGGGGCGCTGTTTATGGCCTTCTCGTCCGATTTGTCGCTACTGTCCGATGCCGCCGCAGCCGGCCTGCAAGCCATCCGCGAGCGCTAGAAGCTATCTCAAAACCGCGAATGGGGGACTGTCCCTTTAGGGACTGTCCCCTGGACACCAGCAAACTAGGCTTTGGAGCCGCTTCTAGCCCACCTTCAGCCCCAGATCGGGCCCATCTTGGGGTTAACCATCTCCAGATTCCACCGCAGCACTCCCATGTGGTAGCGCTGGTACCACGGCGAAGACTTGCTGTAGTAGGCGGTGACAATATCGCCGTTCTCGAGCTGCACGTCGGAGGGATAGCCGCAGTCGCGGTTGAGCAGTCCTGAGACCAGTACAAACGCCTGCGACCAGCTCTCACCACCGTCTTCGCTCACTCGTCCGATCACGCCGATTAGCTCATCCATGCGCGACCCGTAGGTGAGCAGGATCCTGTCATCCGCAAGTTGCAGCAGGTGTGAGGTATGCTGATTGCCGTGGGTGACCTTTGACTGCTCCTGCCAGCTCCGCCCCTCGTCTTCGGAGGTATGGAGCACGATATAGGGCTGGTTATTACGCCTGTCCTTACGCGGCCTGGCGCGGTCGCCGATGCGCACCGAGGCCAGCCACGGCCCCGGCTCGCGCACCAGCAGGTCAACCTCGTTGTGGTCACCGGCCGCGATGGTGCTGACGTACTCCCACGTGCGGCCGCCATCCAGGCTGTGATACATGTGCGCGGAAGTCGCCACCATTTCGCCATCCTGGTAATCTCGCGTGTAGCCTCCGACGACCAGTTCGTCACCGTTGCTGTTGACATCCCCGAACGGGGTGAAGCCGACGGTGCCGGGCGGCGGCTCCAGCACGCTGGCCTGCTCCCAAGTGTGGCCATCGTCGCTGGAGATGCACACAACGGCCTCCAGCACATCCTCCGGCACCGTCTTGCGGTTGAAGTGGTGCAGGTTCCAGGCCGAGCACAGCACGACCAGCTCGCCCTGCTGATTGAGCCCGGCGGCCACGTTCATTCGCGTCGTACCCGGCTCGTGGTTAGTGACCTGGCTGCGGAGTTTCCAGGTATCGCCGGCGTCACCGCTGATCCACAGCTCCACATCCGCCTCCACGCCGCCGTGGCTGGGCTGATTGTGAATCACTGCCCCGATTTCCCCATTCGGCAGCAGCGTCAGGTTCGGCCAGGCACAGTGCTCCGGAGCCGTCACCGTATGAAAAGCGCCGTGCGGGATTCCAAGCTGATAAGCCATTTTCCCATCTTCCCTTCTCGCATACTTGCTGCAGCACTCACGCACCCAAGGCTCTGGTATCAACCATATCCAGGTTCCAGCGCAGCACCCCCATGTGATAGCGCTGGTACCACGGCGAGCATTTCGAGTAATAGGCCGTCACGATGTCACCGTTGCTGACTTGCACCGAGGCGGGATAGCCGCAGTCGTAGTCCATCAGTCCCCCGACCAGCGTGAAGGGGCGCGACCAGCTTTGAGCGCCGTCTGCACTGACGCGGCCGACCACTCCGTAGGCTTCGCAGATGCGGTTGCCATAGGTTACCAGGATCCTGTCATCGGCTAGCTGTAGCAGGTGTGCCGGATGCTGTTGCGGTAGGCTCAGGTACTGCCGTGGCTCCCAGGTGCGCCCGGCGTCATCGGAAGCAAACAGCAGTACATTGGGACCGGACACGAAGCGCTCACGGTTCATGACATCCTCCGGCTCGTAGTCGGCGGGGAACTGCTTGAGCCGTAAGGCCGCCAGCCACGTGCCCTGGCGTGTAATCAACGGGGCGCCCTCGCCGAACCTGTGCGCCGCGACCAGGCTGGCATCACCCCAGGTGCGGCCACCGTCACTACTGCGCATCAGCCACGCGCTGCTGGGGTACTTCTTGCGTCGCTCCCGCGTTGGATCCCTGGTGTAAACCGAGGCGGCCAGTTCGTCGCCGTTGATCACGATGTCGCCAAACGGCACGCACTTGTCCAGACCTGCCGGTGCCGGCATTTCACCGGCGATGTCCCAGGTGTGCCCGTTGTCGCTGGATATGCAGATCTGGGGCGCCAGCCAGCTAGCGTGCGAGTGCTGGGCACCGCCGAAGTCGGTCGCCAGGTCATAGCCGAAGCAGAGCACCAGCAGTTCGCCCTTCTGATTGAGACCGGCGGCCACATTCATCCGGTTGGTGCCGGGCTCATGGTCAGTGATTCGGCTGCGCATCCCCCACGTGTAGCCCTCATCTTCGCTCACCCATAGTTCCACATCTCCCTCCATCGCCCCATGGCTGGGCTGATTGAAGATCACCGCCGCAATCTCACCATTGGGCAGCAAGGTCAGATTGGGCCAGGCACAGTGCTCCGGCGCTGTCACCGTATGAAAAGCGCCGTGCGGGATTCCAAGCTGATAAGCCATTTTCCCATCTTCCCTTCTCGCATACTTGCTGCAGCACTCACGCACCCAAGGCTCTGGTATCAACCATCTCCAGATTCCACCGCAGCACCCCCATGTGATAGCGCTGGTACCACGGGGCCGCGCTGCAGTAGTAGGCGGTGACTATGGCGCCGTCTCCCAGTTGCACACTCGACGGGTAACCGTGATCGCTGTTGGGCATGAAGCCGGCGACGAGCGTGAAGGGCTGCGACCAGGTCTGCCCATGATCGCGGCTGATTCTGCCGACCACGCCGCGACATTCCGGAATCCGGCTGCCGTAGGTCAGCAGGATCGTGCCGTCGGCAAGCTGCAGCAGATGGGCGGGCACTTGTCCCGGCAGGCTCAGGTATTGTTGCGGCTCCCACGTGAGGCCCTGGTCGTCCGAAATGTACAGCACCAGCGGAGCCGACGGCCGCTGGGAACTACGGGCGTTTTCCGGGGCTGTTCCCTGCAGCAAACGCAGACCGGCCAGCAACCTGCCGCTGGCGCTCCTCAGCAGGCTGGTTTCGTCGTGGTTATCGCCGTCAATCAAGCTCGCCTCACCCCACGTGCGGCCACCATCTTTGCTGCGCAGCACCCAGGATTGGTTCCAGGTCCTGTTGTCACCGGCATAGACGCTGCCTAGCAGTTCCTCGCCATTGATGACGATATCGCCGAAGGGGATGGTACACGACCCCTGCTCCGTTGGCGGCTGCACTTCCCCCACAACCTCCCAGGTATTGCCGCTGTCGCCGGATAGGCACACCTGTGGCAGCAGGCATGGGCCGTAGGGCCACTCGGCAGTGCCTTTGGACAGGTCCCAGCCGGAGCATAGCACGAGCAGCTCGCCTGCCTGATTCAGGCCGGCGGCCACGTTCATGCGCACCGTACCGGCCTCGTGCTGAGTAATCTGGCTCCGCATCGCCCAGGTCTCACCGCCGTCGCTGCTGACCCATAGCTCTGCGTCACCCTCGAGCCTGCCGTGACTGGGTTGATTGAAGATGGTCGCCGCGATCTCACCATTAGGCAGCAGCGTCAGGTTCGGCCAGGCACAGTGATCCGGTGCGGTGATGATATGATATGCGCCCACAGGAATGTCCAAGCAATAGGTCACACCAGACTCTCCTTCACCCGGTTCGCCGGACGCCCGCTCATCGCTGCGGCAATCCGGTGTGAATGCGTTCCGAGATTATTGGACAGGAGCGGCTCACAGACCTTCCCGTTCCCGCTCAGATGTTGAGTCACCAAGGCACGGCCCGACTGTCCGCCGGTCGCCGGAAAAATCACCTTGGGGCCTGAGTGTTGCAGGAATCCGCTGCTGCCGGCGGCGAATATGAGCGGGCCGTAGCAACGAAGCTCATTTGGAGGACATCATGATTGACATCCACTGCCATTGCGGGAAGCTGTACTTCGATCCATTCATCGAGCCGGAGCTGGTGCTCTCGTGGATGGACGCCAATGACGTGCGCAAGGCCGCGCTGCACCCCATCGAGAACCCCGAGGAGACGGCCTATTATGTGACCACCTGGTACATACTGGAGGTGGCCGAGCAGTATCCGGACCGCTTCATCCCCTTCATGAACGTGGACCCGCGCCGGCTGCAGTCGGACGCCTCGGTGCCCTTCCATCGCATTATCGAAGAGTACAAGCAGCGCGGCTGCAAGGGCTTCGGTGAGTGCATGTCCGGCCTTTACACCGACGATCCGCGCCTGCAGGCCATCTACGAGGCCTGTGGCAAGCTGGACATTCCCATCATCTTCCATCAGGACTCGTTACGCACCCGCGACGAGGTCGGCCTGCCGCGCTTCGAGAAGATGATCCGCAAGTTCAAGGACACCGTCTTCATCGGCCACGGCCCCGGCTTCTGGGGCAATATCTCCGGTGATTACGATCCCCAGGCCGGCAATAACACCGGGCCGGTAGCTGCCGGCGGCGGCGTCGTTCGCATCTTTGAGCGCTACGAGAATGCCTATGCCGACATCTCCGCCGGCAGCGGCTACAACGCCCTCACACGCGATCCCGAGTTCGGCTACGACTTCATGGAAAGGTTCCAGGACAAGCTCTTCTTCGGCACCGACATCTGCCACACCAGCCAAATCGAGCAGGACAAGATCGAGCACGCCCGCTTCCTGCGAGCTGCCCTGGCTGATGGCAAGATCTCGCAGGAGTGCTTCGACAAGATCGCCGAGGGCAACGCCCTGCGCGTCTTCGACATCGAGTAGCAAGCCTCGAAACCAAGCGCGAAGGCCGATGGCCTCAGGACACTTCGGGAGAGCGACGCGGAGCCGGGAGTCAACTGCCGCCGATGCGGCTTACCCGGAGACCAAGGGGGCTGCATCATGACGTTCGGCGTCGCCAAAGACCTCATCACCCCGGATGTGAAGACCCACATGGGCGGGTACGGCTCGCTCTACGGTCGGTATTTCGTCGGCCTTCATGATGACCTCTACGTCAAGGCGCTAGTCATGGACGATGGCAAGCAGCGGGCGGTGCTGATCTCGTTCGACTTGTTGTTCCATGATCAATCTTGGCGTGGCTCGGGCTTGCAGCCCGACAGCCGTTGCCGTTTTGCTGTTATTCCCTCTCCTGGGAGAGGGCTAGGGCCAGGGCACTTTCATCCGGTGGGTCCGGCATCCTGCCGGCTCGGTGCTGGCTTGTCCTCAGTCGTAATGGAGGGGCCGGCTGAGCGCAGCGAAACCGGCCCGTATGCCCTGGGCGACGCGGACCCCTTGCGCCAGATCACGCTGGAAAACTTCGCCCTCACCCGCCCGGCCTAGCTGATCAAAACGCCTCCGCCCAGCCACGGGAGTGCAGAAGGCAGCTACTCCGCTGCCGCAACAAAGGCGCGAAGGCTTCGGCCTCTCGGAAGGAATTGACCATTTCCTGATGAATATGGTATTATAAGAAGCCATAGTAATCCCAAAGGGAAGGAGGCAACGCATGAGGAGCTTATGTCACGGTCCGCCCGTCGCGCCCTGCCGACTCTGAGGTCAGCAACATGACCGACTGCAACGCTTGCTTGCCGCTGCACAATTGGTGGATACAGTTGAGTTTCACTCTGAGGTCAGCAACATGACCGACTGCAACCTATATTTGTACCCCTGTCAGCGAAAAGTGATTGAGGGTTTCACTCTGAGGTCAGCAACATGACCGACTGCAACGGAGGGGCCGGACACACCGGCCAGCATATTGACACAGGTTTCACTCTGAGGTCAGCAACATGACCGACTGCAACGCGTACATCAAACAGCAGAATAAAAACCGTTGAGGGGTTTCACTCTGAGGTCAGCAACATGACCGACTGCAACCTCCTCCGGCAGGAGACGCAGGGCGGCGTTACATACGTTTCACTCTGAGGTCAGCAACATGACCGACTGCAACAGTCGCCAATCCTGAATTGGCATGAACAAATGGCATAGGTTTCACTCTGAGGTCAGCAACATGACCGACTGCAACTGACTACACATCGCGCTGGGCCGGTGCTGTTGTAGCGTTTCACTCTGAGGTCAGCAACATGACCGACTGCAACGGTCGAGCGCAACGCCCGCAGTCAGGCCACCAACGGGTTTCACTCTGAGGTCAGCAACATGACCGACTGCAACCCGGGTAGCAGCATGATACCGCTACCGGCGCATGACGGTTTCACTCTGAGGTCAGCAACATGACCGACTGCAACCGACCATTCTACGGGGTTCTGATGCCCCCCAGGGGCGTTGGCGCAGCAGCGCCCCTCGCAAATTGTGACTCTGCGCCAAACTGCCGCCCATTTGCGAAACAGCGCTTTGCTGTACCTCAGAGTGGAATCAGCCCCAGCGAGCGACTCAATCGAGTCCACGGAGTATCGAACCCAATAGGCATAGACTCCGTCACCAGCTACGTTTGCCGGAATGCTCAAGTAGCACCTGTGGATGTTGCTCCAGTCCGCAGCCCTGCAAGTCTCTGTGGTAGGACAACTCGCCCGGTCGCTGCTCTGTGCGGCGGCAGGGAAGGTAATACCCCACCGCGAGGTACTGAAGTGGGTAACGTCCCAGAGACATGTGCTACCGGCAAACATGGGCGAGGAGCAAACTCACCCGTCTTCGGACGGAGTAGGCGGTCGCCTTCGGGCAGACTGCCGAACCCCCGTAAGGGGGAGGACATATAATGCGCGTCTTCGTGCAAAACGCCGATGCGACTCCGCTGATGCCCTGCCATCCGGCCAGGGCGCGCAAGCTCTTGCGCAAGGACCGCGCGCAGGTCGTCAATATGCACCCATTTGTCATTCGCCTGACTGAGCAAATCCAGGACCCAGGGATGCAGACCGTGGAGCTCGGAGTGGATGACGGAGCTAAGAATGTGGGCCTCGCTGTTGTTCAGCGGCGTAGCAAGCGCCCCGATGTCGTGATCTTTGAGGGCGTAATCGAACTCCGCACAGACATGAAGAAAGGCTTGGACGAGAGACGTGCCATGCGCCGAGGACGCCGCAGCCGTATCCGCCACCGCCAACCGCGCTTTGACAACCGACCGCGTGCCAAATGCAAGGTCTGCGGCCGCAACACCCCTGAGGGTCAGGCCCTGTGCCGCCCCCACGCCGCTGAGGGCCATCACAAGTACGCACACCTCGAGAAGAAGCCGGGATGGATACCTCCCAGCATCAAGGCCCGGAAGGACCAGACCCTCCGCACCGTTCGCCAACTGCTACGCTGGTTGCCCATTTCCACAGCCCATCTGGAGGTTGCCTTCTTTGACACCCAGGCCTTGAGTGAGCCCACCCTCACTGGCGAGCAGTATCAATATGGCCCGAACTTCGGACATCGCAATCGCAAGGCTGCAGTCCTCTTCCTCTACAAGCACACCTGTCAGTATTGTGGCGCAACCGAGGGCCGCATGGAGATAGACCACATAGTTCCACGCGGCGCCGGCGGCACCGACACCATCACCAACTTGACCTGTGCTTGTGTCGAGTGCAATCGCAAGAAGGGGAACCGCACTCCCGAAGCAGCGGGGATGAAGCTGCGCAGATCGCCAAGAGCTATCGCTCTGCGCTTGCGCGATGCGGCCGTTGTTCAGGCGGGGAAAAGCTATCTGGAGTATCACCTCCGCGACATGATTCCGGAGGTGCGGCTGGTGCTGGGCTGGATGACGAACTGGTGGATGAAGAAGATGAATCTGCCCAAGCACGAGAGCGATGGGAAGACGAAGCTGCACTACACGGATGCCGTGGCTATGGTCTTACGCCAACGCCGAGCTACAACAGCCAGAATGTCCGCAGTGGTGTATCGCATCGAGGCCCGCCGCCGCCAGACCCGACAGATGTTTAAGACGGAACCGTATTCGTTCAAGCGTAAGCCCCCAATGGCCGACTGCGTACTGCCGGCTCGCAAGGGAGGTAAGCGCAGGCTGCTCAAGACCACCCCGAATGACCACCTTCTCGCCTGGGTGGACGATGCGGGCAAACGCAACAAGCAGGTAGTACCGAACAGGCGATATCCCGACGCCGACATGCCTGTGCTGCCGGCAATGGCGCAAGCAGTGCTACGGTTCGACAGAAACGATATTGTCCGCGTCAAAGGGCGTCTCGCTCGTGTATCCGCGGTTTTCACCAACGGCTCTCTGAAGGTTCAACCCACCGACGCGAAGCAGCCTCTGTCGGTGTCCCCCTGGACGGCAAGACTTCTCGCCAAGGCGCGGCCCGTCACGTTCCTGCCCTGTCCAGTTCCCCCCGTATCCAGCGCCTGGTAGCCAGCGAGGAGGCCGGACACAATGAAATGCAGCATTGACGGCTGCCCCGGCGAGTACGAGGAACGCAAGATCGTCCACACCGTCCGACATCACGGGCAGGTAGTGGTCATTGATGGCGTGCCGGCAGAGGTCTGTTCGGTGTGCAGTGATGTCCTACTGAGGCCGGAGACGGTCCGGCGCATTGAAGAGTTGCTGCAGAGCAAGACGGCCCCGACGAGCACTGCCCCGCTCTACCAGTACGTATGACCACGGCTTGCATTTGCCGCACCCCGACGCCCCGGCTGCTGCCGCGGCATATTCCATCTCCCGTGATCGGACAGGCGAGACGCCTATCCTACCTTCTTACGTCTTCTCACTATCCTGCTCTATCGTCGCGGCGAGGCGGGGGATCTCGGGGTTGGTGCTGACGCGGCGCGTCTCCAGGGCCACCTCGTCGCCGACTTGCGCCTCCACATCCGTCACGTCCAGGCAGCACTGGTCCATGGATATGCGGCCTATGATGGCGACCGCTTGCCCGTGCAACTGCGCCCAGGGGCCGTGCTGGGTGCTGCCGCGGCGACTGTGCCACCGGTGGATATAGTGGCCGAGGGCGAAGCGGAGGTTGCGGGCCAGCGATACCGGGGCGATACCGAGTCCGTGCGCCAGTCCCACCGGCACCGTCGCGATCCTGGTTTCCCGGCGGGTGACGAACTCGCCGCCGTAGCCGACGGGGCTTGCCGGTGGCAGCGTATGGATCGCCACGATATGGCTGCGCAGTTGGAAGGTTGGCTTCAGGTTCATGGTATCGGCGGCGACTTCGGGTGGCTTCTGGCCGTAGAGCAGCGTGCCGATTCGCACCATGTCCAGATGCACTTCGGGGGCCTGCAAAAACAGGGTACTGGCCGCGCAGTGGCAGGCGATGCGGCCGGCGCCGGCGCCGGCGATGGCTTCTTTGGCAAGCGTGCCGAAGGCTTTCGCGGAGGTCCCGGGGCGCAGTATATCTATCGGTTCGAGCATAGCTCCCGACTGGCCGGGCCCGAAGTGGGTATAGACCCCGGTGACTTTTATCTGTGAGTAGGGCCCAGCGGCGGCCAGCACGTCCGGCAGCGAGTTGTCCGATCCCAGCCGCCCTAGGCCGGTATCAACATAGATATGAATATCGGCGGCGCGGCCCAGCTTCTCGGTGGCCCTGGCATAGGCCAGGACTTCATCACACGCCACCACCGTTCCGGTCAGCCGGTGCTCGACCAGCGCCTCTAGCTCATCGGGCAGCGCCGGCAGAAACACCAGTATCGGCGGCTCCAGGCCGGCCTGGCGGAGCTTGATCCCCTCGGCGACGGTACTCACGCCCAGCCAGTCGGCTCCTGCCTCGGCGAAGGTCCTTGCTGCCAGCTCCAGCCCGTGCCCATAGGCGTTGGCCTTGACCACCGCCATCAGGCGGACTTTCTCAGCCATGCGCGTGCGCACCAGCCGCAGATTGTACGCGAGGGCCTCCGTATCAACCGCTACATAGGTCTGGGGTAACATCGGCTGGCGTCTCCTTGTCGCGGCGACGGTTGCGGTGACAACGGGCCTGAAGCAGGTGACGATTCGCGATGCACGTACATCGGACGGGCGCTGGTGGCTACTGCTCGGCGTTTTCGGGAGGCAGGCCTGCGCGGGCGGAGTTGCGCGCCTCGCCATCGGGGTGATTCTCGGCGATGAACTGCAGCACCCGCGCGTTGTTTTCTCGCTTCAGGTTGGGGATCAGGTTGGTCAGGGCGCTGGCAACGGTTGCGGCCACCGATTCCATGCCGCTGGCCTGACTGATCTGCACCAGTTCGTTGGCCCGGCCCGCCTCCGCAAGCTTGCGCACGGTCGGCTTATGGTTGGCTAGCTTCAGCGCCGCCATCCGCCGCGTCTCCTCCCACATCGCGCAGCAGGCGATCAGGACCAGGGCGTTGACCGCCTCGGCGGAGGTCATCAGCTTCTCGGCCAGCGCCTCGACGATGAAATCGCGCACGCCATCGCTGTCCTGTTCGAGTTCTCGCTGCAGAGCGGTCAGGCGGGTGCGGTCGGAGGCCTCGGCCAGCTCATCGGCCGTCTCCCGGATATGGTCGGGGATTCCCGCCTCATCGTCTATATCAATGGCATCTAGATCGCGGAATACCCCGCGCCGGAAGCTGGCGCTGTCAACGACCTCGGGCCTGCGCACCTGACGCCGGAAGCAGGCGGGCAGCACCAGATGCAGGTACTCCTCGTGCTCCAGCAGCCGCTCGGCCAGGCGACGCGCGGGAATCTCGGCCGCAGTCAGCGCCATCACCGCCATCAGCTCCCAGTCCTGGTTCTCAGTCAGGGCCTCAATCCCGTGGTTCATCTCCCAGTCCAGCGTCCCGTGCATTAGGAACTCGATGCGATTGCTGTAGCGGGCCAGTCTTCGCAGGTCCATGGCTCTCACACCTCTGGTGAAGCGGCCTTATTCCCTCAGACAGCGGCGGGCATACGCTCAAAGGCTTCCTTGAGGCAATCGGCGGTGACTTGCTCAGTAAGCTGACAGACGCTGTCGGTCTGCCCGGATTCAATCAGTTCTCGCGTGCGGTTGCGGCAGTCCTCGGCCCTGGTTCTCCAGCCGGCCTCCATCTGCCGCATCTCCTCGGCGGACATCTGCTCGACTAGCGAGCGCCGGTAGAGCGAGCCGTCCAGCAGGCCCCGGGGCACGGTGTGGGAGGCGATGAAGATGGGCAGGTAGGGCGCTCGTGTCGGCCGGCCCAGCGCCATCCACGCGCAGGTGAGATAGTCCGCATGCTCGGGCCGGCAGTCCACCGAAAGTGAGGAGATCGTCGAGGCCATTGACACCGAGTCGATCCGCGAGGCCGCGGTCAGCGCGTGGGCATCCAGCGCTCCCGCCTGGCGCACTAACTCGTCCTCCAGCCCCTCGCGGTAGCAGTTCATCACCACGCCCTCACGGGAGAGCTGCGGCTCGATGCTGTTGTTGTCCTGGACGACCCGCAGGATGCTGCCCTTGGCGTCGGAGAACATCCAGTTGGTCCTTATATTGCCGCCGGCGTAGTATCTGTTGTCGCTCCACTCCTGCAGCGTCGCCAGCGCCTCCTGGCAGTCCCGGCACGTCTCGGCGATATAGCGCAGCCCGAAGGTATTCATCAGGCCGTCGCCGTAGAAGTCGTCGGCCCGGCCGCCGGTGTCGGCAGAGCCGGCCAGGGCGTGCTCGTTGACGAACATCATCGTGGTCGTGTCGGAGGTGTCGGCGGTTCCGCACCAGGCATAGGGCCTGTGCTCGGCGTCCTGAATCCGGCGCGGGAAGGCGCACTGCAGACGGGTTACATTATCGCGGCTCTTGTGGAAGCTGGTGCCGGCAAACGGCACGTAACTGCCGGTTGCGGCGTAGGATGTACATTCGGGCTGGCCGAAGAAGAGCCCGCGATACTTGCCGATTGAGAACGCCTTATACAGGGCCGGCGAGACTTCGGCAGCCTCGGCGACGACATCCAATTCCGCCTCCCAATACGGTGCCAGCTTGCGGATGATCTGCAGTCCGCTTGCGGACTTATCAATCACCGCCGGCTCTTCCAGGCCCTGGGCGCGGCACGCATCCATGAAATCGCCCAGATGCTCGCGGATGGTCGCCGCGTTGACCTTACCGAAGGCTGTGCCTACCTGCGCCGGGGTGCCGGTGGTCAGGATCGGTTCGAGAATATCAACTGCTGTCACGGTCGTTCTCCTCGCGTTCGAGCGATTGCCTGCTAGGGACTACTCACCTAGTCTTTTTGCTTCCCCCTTTTATGCCAGGGAGGGTAGGGGGTTAGGCTAAGGCTGCGCCCCTACGACGAGCTACCAGGTGAGCGCCCATCGCTGCTCATTCATAGTGCATAACTTCGAGCCAGGCTTCATAGGCCCACTGCTGCTCCAGGTCCGTGATGCCAAGCGCCGCCGGATCGCCGTAGTCCTTGGCAACGAAGCCGCCATTATGGCCGCCGAGCAAGCGCCGCTGTTTGCGGGCCTCGGCTTGTATTATAGCCTTGTCCCGGGTCTGCAGGACAGTCTGGATGTCCACGGGCAGGTGGAAGACGACGCGGCCGCCGAACTCCTCATTGAGGCGCTCGATGCCGCCATACACCGACTGCTGGTCGAACTGGAAGGCCGCGACACCGGCGCCGATCAGCGGGTCCATAATATCATAGACATACCCGCAACTGTGCATCCACACGTCCAGCCCCAGCTCCTGGCAGCGGCCGAAAAGCCGCTCGAAGGTGAACAGGAACAGGTCCTTCCACATCTGCGGGCTGATCATCAACCGGTCTTGGGTACCCCAATCTTCGCAGTAGGTGATGCCGTCCGCGCCGGCCTCAGCGTATAGCTCGGCCATCCGCACCATCAGCTCGTTGATGCGGCGGTTAAGCTCGCGGACATGATCGGGATATAGCGCGCAGTCAGCCAGGAAGTTATCCAGCCGCCGGAGCTTGCGGGTAACATTGAAGGCACAGCCGGGCAGACCGCCGCGGCAGTACATATCAGGATGCTCGGCGAACACCTTGGCGGCGTTCTCATAGCGAGCCGGGTCATCCAGCGGTGGCAGCTCAAAGCTATCCAGTTGCGACCAGTCCTTGAGCGCTCCCTCGACCACCTCGCCGCCATGAGTAGGATTGGCCTTCGACCACAGATTGCCCCAGATATCGTACCAGTACGGCCGGCCGTTGCGTTCGTGCCGCTTCTCGTCGAAGTTAGGGTCCGCCGACGGGCCCGCGCCCACGAAATCGTTCAGCCGCGACTGCCCTTGATATGGCGTCATGCTGAAGCCGATCCGCTCCGGACCGGAGAAATCAACCACCCTCCGGATTGTTTCCTTACTGGTCATGAGCGGCTCCTGTTTGTGCAGGCAATCCCGTGAGTAGGGCGAGTCAGTTGTCCTTTTCGAGGTCGCGGGGATGTACGCCGACAGGGCGGCCCTCGGCAGTGTGCGTCTGCTTGAGGCCGTCATGTTTTTCCGTCACGTACTTCGCGAACCAGTCCTCCATGGCGGTCTTGAGCTCACTGACGGTGGCGGCCATGCCGGGATCGTCAATCCGGTTCTCGCGCTCGTTCGGGTCGTTGACCAGGTCCCACAACTCGTTGGGGCCGTCGGGGTAGCGCTCGACGTACTTATGTTGCTGCGTGCGGATCATGCGCACCGGCCCGTATTCGTCATAGACCACCACAATCTCCGGGCTGTCCTGATCGTTGCCTTCCCAGCTTGGGGCGGAGCTGGTGCCTGGCAGGTTCTGGTCCCACGGGATGTCCTCACCCATGCCCAGGTAGTCCAGCAGAGTGGGCATGAAGTCATAGGCGGACATCATCACCTCGCTGACCTGCCCCTCCGGTACGCGCCCCGGGTGCGAGACCACAAACGGCACCGTGATGGAGTTATCGTACATGTTGCGGGGACAGGTGCCGTTGCCTTTGCCCCAGAAGCCGTGATGGCCGCACGAGAAGCCGTTATCCGAGCAGAATACCATCAGGGTGTCCTCCCGCAGGCCCAGCTCCGCGACGCGGTCCAGGATGCGACCGACGTTGTTGTCCATCGCCGTCACCGCCGCGAAGTACCCCTTCAGCATCTCACGGTTCCCCAGACACATGTCGGTGAGGCTGATAGCGGCGGGATGTCTCTGCTCCTGCGGGCAGGTCTCGAAGGGACAGTCGTCATACGAGTCCACAATATCCTGCGGATGCCCCTCCCACGGGCTGTGCGGGGCCGTATAGTGCACGCTCAGGTAGAAGGGCTGCGCCTCGGCGTGGTGCCGGTTGATAAAGCCCAGCGCCTCATCGGTGATGCGGTCGGTGATATATCCGGGCTCTTCTATGAGTTCACCGTTTCGGACCATCGGCGCGCCGTGGTAGGGCCCGCCGCCAAACTGGTGGGTGTACCAGAAATCGAAGCCGTGCTGGGGATGAAGTGCGTCACCCATGTGCCATTTGCCCGAGATGCCGCACGTATACCCGTGTCGCACCATGACGTCGGTGTAGGCGACTTCGCTCCCGATCCAGTCGCGCGAGTTCTCGTCGCGGGGTATCCAGTCGTGAATGCCGTGTTGGGAGGAGATGCGCCCGGTCAGATAGGTAGCCCGGCTTGGCGAGCAGACCGGGGTGGCGACGAAGAAGTTGCTGAAACGCACCCCGCTTGCGGCCAGCCGGTCAATATTCGGCGTGCGAATCTCGTGGTTGCCGTAGCAGCCGGCCGCCCACGGGCCCTGGTCGTCGGTCAGGATGTATATCACATTAGGCAATCTGGCAACTTCGCTTTGCGGAGCCATGATTGTCTCCCCTTGTGGATGGTGTCGTGATGGATCGCCAGCGGTGTCGCTAGCCGTGATAGAGGGGCCGAATGGGGGACGTTTGGGGCCCCATCCGGCCCAACCGCTGCTATCGCGTAGCTCGGGCTTCCAGCCCGAGTCTGTTGCGACAACGAACAATGGTGATTACCCACACACGAGAATTACGTTGCCGAACGGCGTCGTGTCGCCGGTGCGCACACCGGCTTTGCAGCGGGCGGCCATATGTTTGAAGGCCACATGGCTCTCGCAATCCTTGAGCAGGACGCCCTCATAGGCGGACCGCAACTCCGACACCCGCTCGGGCACGGCCTCATGGGCCTCCGCCGCGATGATGATACGGTCGAAGCTGAAGTCGGTTGAGATGGCCTCCAGCACCTCGGGCACGGTCGGCACACCGGGCATGAGTGCCAGGTCGAGGTTATACTCCAGATCCGGCATCGGGAAGCCCATATCGGAGATCACCATCATGTCGGTATGGCCGAGGTTGCGCACGATGTAGGCCAGCTCCGGGTTGAGCAGCTTGCTACCGCCCTCCGGTTCGCCCATCTCCTGGGCTCCGGCGGCAAAGAAGGCCTCGACTCCGGCCCGCGTCAGTTCGTCACGCAGCGTCGGCCCTGGCCGCTTCATCAGGATGTTGCCGTTGGCCAGGGCGCCGACCGCCTCCCAGCCGTCTGATCCCATCGCGGAAATCTCGTCAAGGCTGCTTGCCTCAGTGTATTCCCATTTATCCATCTGCTCTCACGTCCTCATCATCCACACTAGATTACTGGGAGGCCCGTGCCGAGTGGCATATCAAAGCCCCGCTTCTGCCTCAGTTCCAGGCTTGAGGCAGACCAGACCAGTATTGCTCGCATCTCGGACTTGCGCTGTCTGCTGTACGCCTTTGGTTCCCCTCTCCCACTGGGAGAGGGGCTAGGGGTGAGGGCGGCTTAGTCCCGAACCCACTCCGGCTTGACGAACTGCTGCAGATGCTGCAGGCTGATGACCAATCCCTCGTTTTCGCGCTCGTTCCTATAGACCGGGTCATGGCGGCCCTCGATGTCGAGGTTGCTGCTGTAGCCCACCTCGACCAGCGCCGAGATCACCTCGTGCCACTTCACCACACCCATGCCGGGCGTGCGGTGGCGGACGGCCTCAGGCTCCAGGATGCCATTGCGCCTCACATTCCGCCACACCACCTCCGCGTCCTTGGCGTGCACGTGGTAGATCCGCTCCCCATAGTCGAATATCACCTGCAGGTGATCAATAAGCAGGCAGACCAGGTGGGAGGGGTCATACTCCAAACCCAGAGCGGGGGAGGGTACCGCCTCGAACATCAAGTCCCAGGCCCGCGGGCAATAGGCGATATTGGTCCCGCGGAAGGGGTGGTAATGGAACATCGGGCAGTTCTCGAAGGCGATTTTCAGCCCGCGGTCTTCGGCCTCCTGGGCGGTATCGGTCCAGACCTGCCTAAACAGCGGGATATTGTCGGCGATATCGAGCTCCGGGTTGCGGCCGGCGAAGCTGCCGACGATCCCGACCTCCATCTTCTCAGCGACATCGAAAAGCCTCTTGAAGTACTCGTGATTCTGCCTAGCCGCAGCCTCGTCCGGGTCGAGGTGGTTGGGGTAGTAGCCGATTGCCGAGACCTCGATGCCGGCCTCGGCGTACTGCTCTTTGGCGCGGAGGATTTCGTCATCGCTGGTTACGGTGGGGTCGAGCGGATAGCCGGGCCAGATCAGCAGTTGGATGCTGCCGAAGCCGGCGGCCTTAGCGAACGCGATTTCGGCTTCAGAGTACTGGGTCAGATAGCCAATGCGCATGTGCTTCCTCCGGAGAACTCAGGCTGTCGGCCCGAGCTACGCCATGGTACGAGGCCGTTGCATTGCCTTGTTAGCTGTTCTTGAGGCTATTGCGCTTAACTTGCCAGGCTCACTTTGGCTCCGGTCTCCGCCGCTTCATAGGCCGCCAGGGCCACTTCCACCGCCTTCAGCCCGTCGTAGCCGGTGATCGGCACAGGCCCGCCGGCCTCGATGCAGCGGCAGAAGTCCGCAATCAGCGCATAGTCCATACTCTCCCCGTAGCCGACCCAGGTGTAGCTGGATTTGTCGTTCTGGTACAGGTTCAGCTTCTCCGAGACCAGGTCCACCCAGACGTTGCCGCCGCTGCCGATGATGCACATGGTGGCATCGCCCCAGATCGGGTAGTGCGGCGGGCGCGACCAGGAGCAGTCGAGCGTGGCGATGCAGCCACCGCTGAAGTCCATGGTGATCAGGCCGGCGTCATCGCAGTCGAGCTCGGGGTTGAAGAATCGGTCCATTTCGCAATATACGCTGGCGACCTCGTCGCCGGTCACGTCGCGCATCAGGTCAACGATGTGGACGGTGTGGTCAATCGTGGCCCCACCGCCGGAGAGTTCCGGCTCGACGAACCAGCCCCCGGGATTGCGCCCGCGGTTGGTCCCCTTAATCGCCAGGATCTCGCCCAGTTCGCCCGCCTCTACCATCTGCTTCGCCTCGACATACGCCGGACCATAGCGGCAAGGGAAGGCGGTCATCAGTTGCACACCCGCGCTCTCACAGGCCTCAATCATGGCCTGGGCGTCGGCGACCGAGATGCTTATCGGCTTTTCACACAGCACGTGCTTGCCGGCCTCCGCAGCCAGCAGGGCCTTTTCCCTGTGGGCCACGTTCTCGGTACAGATAATCACCGCTTCAATATCAGCGTCCAGGAGCGCCTCATCGCTTTCGAAATACCTGCTCTCAAACCGCTCGGCCATCTTGCGGCCGCGCTCGGCGTCGGCGTCCGCTATCCCGACCAGATTAGCCTGCGGGTTGGCGTTTACCGAAGTGGCGTAGCTGGCCGCGTGCATGTGCGCAAAGCTGATCATCCCTATATTCACAGACATTTGCCTCGCCTCCGATATGCGACTGTGGGCGCAGTCGCTTACAGGTTGATGACTTTGCCGGTCTCCGCAGATTCGCAGGCCGCAAGGGCTAGCCGCAGCGATTCGCACGCGTCCTCTACGGAGATCGGGGCCTGGCCGCCCTTCGCGACGGCCTCGATGAATAGCTCGTCCTCGATCAGGTATGGCGATTTGGCCGGACTTGACGGCACCTGCACCGCCGCCAGTCCCTGCTCGGCCTGGCGCTGCTGCACCGTCAGAGTGGCATTCTCGGTGCTGTCGTGCTCGATCAGGCCGTTGCTGCCGGCGATCTCGAAACTGGTGCGAAAGCTGCTCAGGTCCGCCCACGAGCCCTCGACATGTGCGATCGCGCCGCTCGCGAACCGGATCGAGGTCAGGCTGTAGTCGAGCGTCGGCATGTGCTGGTACAGACTGCGGGAATAGACCGTTTGCGGCTCGCCGAACGTCCAGAGCAGCCAGTCGAAGTCGTGAATGATCATATCCAGCGTCACCCCGCCGCTTAGCTCGTAGTTCTGGAACCAGCCTGCGGACCCTTGCGGCATGGTGTTCATCCGCGTCGTCCTGATCATCCCCACATCGCCGATGCTGCCTTTCTGCACCAGCTCGGTGGCGGTGGCGTATTCGGGGAAGAACCTTACCACATGCCCCACCATCATGATGACGTCGGCATCGCTGACCGCCTTGACGATCTCTTCGCCTTGCTGCATGGTGCGGGCCAGCGGCTTTTCACAGAAGATGTGCTTGCCGGCACCGGCGGCCCGGCAGCAGTACTCGGCGTGTTGTGGCGTCGGGCAGGTCACGGCCACGATGTCAATGTCCTCGGCGTAGGCTTCGGCGACATCGGATATGGCCTGGGCGCCGAGAGCTGCCGCTGCAGTCTCGGCCGCCTCCGAGACAACGTCATAGACCTTGGCTACCCGGCAACCCTCGATTGCGCTGTAGTTGGCTGCGTGCATTTGGCCCATTGTGCCTGCCCCGACAAGCGCGATATTGAGCATTTGAGCCACCTCCTCAAAGTGCTGATAGTCTCATCAGCAACTGACTATGCATTCTCACCAAGACTTCTCCATTCTCGGGCTTACTTCCTTCTCCGGCACTGACACGCTGCTATGGAAGCTCCGCCTAGCCCACGCCGGCGGCCACCTCGCGCAGAAACTTCACTGCCCCCGCGTAGCCGTCGGAGTGGTTGAACAGGAATGAGCCGGACACCAGCACCTCCGCACCGGCGCTGATTATCTCTGCGGCGGTATCGGCATTGAGCCCGCCGTCGAACTCAATCAGCGTCTCGTACCCACCGGCATCAATCATGCTCCGCAGCTCGGCGATCCGCTCGGTACTTTCCGGAATGAAGCTCTGGCCCGCATAGCCAGGCACCACGCCCATTATCATCACGATATCGCAGTGTTCCAGCAGCGGCTCGATTTGCGCAATCGGCGTAGCCGGGTTGACCGCCAGGTTGGATTTGCAGCCGAGCCGGCGAATCCGCTCAAGCAATCCCGCCGCATCGTCCGTTACCTCGTAATGCACCGAGATAGCGTCAGCGCCGGCCTCGGCGAACAGTTCTAGGTGCTTCTCGGGATTGGTGAACATCAGATGGCAGTCGAAAAAGCACTTGGTTAGGCCGCGCAGCGCCTCGGCGACCATCTGCCCATAGGTCACCTGGTCGGTGAAGTGCCCGTCCATGCAGTCAAAGTGCAGCCACTCACAACCGGCAGCTTCCAACGCGCGCACTTCCTCACCCAGACGGGCAAAATCAGCGCAGAGCAGCGATGGTGCTATGATTATCTCACGCGGCATTTGCATCCCTTCAGTCGTCCGCCGTACCGGAAGCTGCGTTACCGGGGCCGGAGAATCTGGCAATATCGCCGATCCGACACAAGCTCCGGCCGATTGCTTGGGCGATATGCCGCTGCGACGTGTCGCTCAGCGAGACCGCCACAATCCGGTCCTTCCGAACATACACACCCAGCGCAGCCTCTCCCAGTATCAACAGCTCTGACGCCTTGCCGGTGCAGGCCAGCATCAAGCCCGCCCGCTGGCACGCCGCCTGGGGGTCCCTGCGCCAGATGCCGGCACCCCAGGCCTGCGCGCCCTCACATACCGCGACACCGGCCACCTCCGGCCACTCGCAGATGCTATTGAGGAGCTCCTGGAGACTTTCGGCATCACGGATAGGGGATACCCGTGGCAGCCGCTTGCGCCGCACTTCCGCCTCCGCACCGCCCCACCACGCTGCGGCTACCGGAGCCATCAAAAACCCCACCGCCGACTGGAGCAGCAGCCCGGGGAGGTAACCGGCAAGCGCATATACGAAGCCGGCGGCTAGATCCAGACCACCGCCGGACATGGCCGCATACACCTCACCCATCCCCAGCGCCACCAGGGCCTGAGTAGCCAGCATCGCCGGCAAGACAATCAGCGCCCGGGCGATCTCGGCGCCGGTCACCAGCAGCGCGGTAATCAGGTAAGCCGCCGCCAGGCCCACATGAACCGCCGTGGGAACCGGCTGGCGCGCAAGTGTTGCGCCCTGGTTGAGCATAGCCGCCAGCAGGATCACGAATAGGCCGACTAACAGCACGGCAGGGAGAGCGGCTTTGCGACCCGGGTTGTACATCACGCCTCGCCTCGCAGAGCCTCGCCCAGCCGCGCCAAGGCGACGTTGGCGGCACCCATCTTGGCCGTCGCCTCGGCCGCAATCACAAGCAACCTGGCGGCATCGCAGCGCCCTACCACCAGCCCGGCGCCTTCGCCCTCGACCAGCAGCCGCTCAACCGTTCCCAGTCCCATCGCTTCAGCCACCGCCGCGGCCGCCTGATAGACGCACTCAGCCGCCCCGGCTAGCACCGCCGCATCAGCGCCGCTGGCGGTGGTAAGTACGCCGACTGCCTTGCCGGTGAAGGCGGCGACCGGTTGCCCGGCCCGCTCGGAGGCTTGCCGGCTCTGGGCCTCGTCAGCCGGTAGCGCAGTCGGCTCCATTGCCGCCGACCTGCACTCGTTGCCCAAATCGAGGTTGGCCGCCGCCTCCCTGGCGCGACGGGCCAGTAGGCTCAACTGCCCCAGCTTTGCCTCTGCGCCGCCGCGAATCAGGATCTGGCTTGCACCATCGCGCGAAGCGGCGCCCACCAGCGTCCCCTCATCGGTCATCAGCACCAGCGTCCTGAAGCTGCCGGAATGGACTGCCTTGGTCGCCGCCATTAGTGCGCTGGACAGCTCATCCAGCTTAGTGAGAAGCTCCGGGTACGTCGGCAGCGGGGTCGGCCCGACCACAGCGTAGCTGCGACCGCTGGCGGCGACTGCTGTTTCGACGGCTCCGGATCCCATTACGCTTGCTGCCGCCGTCTGCAGCGCCATATCTTGCGCGGAGCTCAGCCCCGCACCCGGAGCAATAGGCGGCTGCCGCTCCACTTCTGCTCTCGGGGACTCTTCCTGCTCATCAGCCGGCACAGCGGGAGTTGGCGGTAAGGAATCGGTTGATTCGCCCGGTTCTTCCTTAGCTTTCTCGGCCGCCTGCGCCTCGGACAGGTCCATGGCCATCTGATCGGGCCGGGCTTGAGCGGGTTCCGGCTGAGTGACCTCAGGTTCGGGACCGAGCGGTATTTCGGACGGCTCCTCGGCCTGGGCTACAGCCTCGGTATCAGCCGCCACGGCCTCGGCCGGGCGGTCGTCGGCTGGCTCATGCTCGCTTGCGGGCGCCTCCTCGGTTGGAGTGGCCGCTTCGACAGCGGGCTCGGACGGTAGCTGTTCGGCGGTTTCATCAGCCTCTTCGACCGGCGCTTCGGGGTTCTCCATCAATGCGCTCAACAGCTCGGCCTGACGCTGCCTGGTGTCCTGATCCGTCGGCGGCACGGGGATGCGGAATTCGCTGGCATAGTCCCGCTCCGCCGGCGGCTGCGGTTGCGGCGCCCGGGCCTCTGGTCGTGACACTTCCAGCCCCGACCGTACCAGCCAAAGATACAGCGCTACCATCAGCATCTGCACCAGCGCCGCCAGCCAGAAGCCGGTGTAGAAGTCCAGCCACAGCTTCTCAAAGCCGGCCTCGGAGCCGGTCAGTATGCCGACTTCGGCCGCACCCATCGCCATCGCGGCGCGTCCGCCCATTGCCAGCAGCACCACCAGCAGCGTGCGCCCCGGCGGCACGATCCCCTCGGCCGGAACCATCAGCACGATGAAGTACAGCAGCACCTCCCCAATCAGCAGCATCCCGGTGAGGCGAGCCGTCGGCTGGGTGTCCACGAGCTGATAGTTATACAGGATTGCACTTGCCGTGATGCCGATGACGGATACGGCGACCAGCCACAGGACCGCCCAGAGGGCCGTCACGCGACTTGAGGGGTTGCCGGCGGTGTCTGCCACTAATCGTCACCTCCGCTGTTATATCGCGCAGCGACTGAAGGTTTCCGCAATCGCCTAGCCATCCAGGGGCAGACTCCCCGTTGCGGGCAGGAGCTGCAGCCGTGCTGACTCGATAGCAGGGGTAGAAGCACGAAAGCCTCCAGCACGAATACCCCTAAGAGCACGGCGAGCAGCCAGGAGAAGCAGCTCAAGATCCGCACTGCCCCGACCACCACAGGAATCAGCCACAAGGGCACGATCACTGGTATATGCTGTCTGAACTTCTGCCCGAAAAGCCGCGTATCGCCTTTAGGGCGCAGCCTCGCCGATGCCCTCCCATACCCGCACGGACATGACCTCTGCCCGTAGCTCCGGCAATATGGGCACAGGAAAACAATGATCCAGAAGGCCCCGGCCACCCCGTACACAACGTAGGCGCCCGCGGCGATCCAGGCTGAGCCGGAGCCTTCTAGCGCCATGCCAACAATGCTCGCGCCCAGTAAGACCATCACGGTATAGGGCAGGTTCGCCAGTACGGTATGGAGATTAGAGTGCTGAGCCGAGGCGCGCTGCCGGTCTCCGCCTTCCTCATCCGCGCCCTCGACTGCTGCGCCGTTCTCTGATTCAGCCATCAGTCTATCCCCATGCTGACTATATCGGCCAGGACTATAAGTCTTGGGGGGCTAATCGCGCGCTTCGCGCCCTAGCTCACTACTACATTTCCCCAATGGCTCGCTCGGTTCCTTCCTATTTGCGGCGATGGCGAGAAACGTGCTAAGATTCCCGTGACCGCTGCACCTCTATTCCGAATAATTCACAAAACGCGTGGCTCGGCCCGAGGTCGTTGCGGGCATCTCGCAGGTGACGCTATGAGCAGGAAGAACAAACTCAACGACCTCACCAACCGCCAATGGCTCCAGGAGACCAAGAGCTTCTGGCATGCCCAGGGCGACGGCGACACGGCCTGGACGCAGCAGCGCCGCCTCGAGCTGTCTCAGTGGGTGCTGGACAGCTATGGGGAACAGCAGGCCGAGGCGATGCTCGCTCAGCTTGCCCCCAGTACGCTCTACAGTATCGCCCCTCCCCGCGAAGAGCTCAAGCTGTTGCATCCCGCGACCTTCTCGGAGCGCGACATCGAGCGCCTCATCCGGCTTTTTACCAAGCAGGGCGAAACCGTGCTCGACCCCTTCGTCGGCAGCGGCTCGACGCTTATCGCCTGTCACAATGCTAAGCGTCGCGGCATCGGCATCGAGCTGGCCGAGCAATGGGTGCAGGTGACCCGCCGCCGGCTGCAGCAGGCCGGAGCCGGACCCCAGCAGCAGGTGCTTGCCGGCGATGCCAGACAGAAGCTGGACGAAATCCCCCCGGCCAGCCTCGACTTCGTGGTGACCAGTCCCCCTTACTGGAGCATCCTGGGCAAGCAGGCCGGCATGAAGGCCCAAGCCGAACGCGTTGACAAAGACCTGCCGACTAAGTACAGCGAGCATGAGGCCGACCTCGGCAATATCCAGGATTACCAGGCCTTCCTCGAGAGCCTTGGCCAGGTATTCGCCAAATGTGTTGCGGCTCTAAAGCCCCGCAAGTACCTGGCCTGCATCGTTTCCGACTTTCGCCACGGCCCCAAGTTCCACATGTACCACGCCGATGTCGCGACCGTAATCGAGGAGCAGGGCCTACCTCTCAAGGGCATTACCATACTGCTGCAGGACAGCAAGAACCTTTATCCCTTCGGCATCCCTTACGGGTTCGTCTCCAACATTCACCACCAGTACATCCTGATTCACCAGAAGCCAAAGGCAACTCAGCCCGAATAAATCACAAAACGCGTAGCTCGGGCATCCTGCCCGAGGTCGTTGCCTGCGAAAGGGAGCTGGCATCATGCTAGACGATAAACAGAGAGCCAAACTGCTCGCCGTAGCCCGGCAGTCAATCAAGGCCGCGGTCGCGGGCGCTGGGCCGCCCCGTACCCGCACCAAGGACCCCGACCTGCTCAGGGCGCAGGGCGCTTTTGTCACCTTGCGGAAGCGCGGCGAGTTGCGCGGCTGCATCGGCCATATCGAGGGCGTGCTGCCGCTGATCGAAACGGTCAAGGAGATGGCCAAGGCGGCTGCCCTGCAGGATTACAGGTTCCCACCGGTCCAGCCCGATGAGATTGACGAGTTGACGATTGAAATATCGGTGATGTCGCCGCTCATGGAGGTCACAGACATTGAGGAAATCCAGGTGGGCCGCGACGGGCTGATCATCAGTAGCGGCATGCAGCGGGGCTTGCTGTTGCCGCAGGTGCCTGGGGAATGGGGCTGGGACCGCGAGGAATTTCTGTGTCACACATGCCTGAAGGCGGGCCTGCCTGAAGACGCCTGGCGCGGCGATGTGCTCATCGAGCGCTTCGAAGCCGAAGTCTTCGGAGAAACAGACGCCGAAGAATAGGGGTCAGGCTAAAGCTATTACAGCCGTGTACATCACCACGGCGATTACCCAGTGCAGCAGCCAGCAGCCCACCCACGATTTCCCCCGGTAGGCCATCAAGCCCAAGGCGATACCGGCGATAATTGCGGCATAGCTCTCCATCTCCGGCTTCCGGAAGTGCATCATCACGAAGGGGACCATCTGGATGAAGATAGCGAGCTGCCCCAGGCTGCGGGCCAGGCCGAACAGCAGAAATCCCCGGAAGAAGAACTCCCAGGCGAAGAAATAGACCAGCCAGCCGGCCGCGAACAACACGAAGGCCCCAAGACTCTGCCCGGCCCACAACTGGCTTGAGTAGTAGTCCTGGAAGCTCGGCCACCGCGAGGAGACTATCACTACCGGCACGACCACTACCAGAAAGCCGAGGAAGTATTTCCCCCAGACTTGACCGGCGCCCCATTGCCAGCCGAACTCCGCCAGCCGCCGCTTGAAGCCCAGCCGGATCACCAGTGCCGGCACGCAAAACAGCAGCAGGAAGTTCACACCGAACCAGTTGAACAGCTTCTGCTGGTGCGTACTGTGCAGTCCCAGCGCCTTGAACAGGCCCCGGTGCCAATGGGTAGGGAGGTAAAAGGTGGTATTTTTCCAGGTGAACAGGTTTACTTCAGCCGGCAGCGTGTTGGGGCGACCGTGGTAGTACACGATCGTCAGCAGCACAATTGCCAGGGCGATAACCACCGGCTCCTGCCAGCTTGGCCGCGGTCGCGCTGCGGTCGGCTCTGTCGGTTTGTCGGTCACTGTGATTCCCACACTCTGAGGCCGGAAAAGTCGAATGAGAAGTCGAGTATGTGACCGCCCATTTCCTCCAGCGCGCGCCGCACCTGTGCCTCCTGGTCGGCAGCCGCCAGGAATAGCAGGCAGCCTCCGCCGCCGGCTCCGCAGACCTTTGCGCCCACCGCCCCGGCACCTAGCGCCTGCTGTTTCATCTCCTGCATCATCTCCGTCACTACCCCCGGCGCCAGCTTTTCACGCGCCTCCCACTCCTCCAACAAAAGCTCCCCAAACCACTCGGTATCTGCGGCCAAAAACGCCCGATAGACCTCCTGAGCCACCCGCTTGACCGTTCTCAGGGCCTCGCAGACCACCGGCTCGCCGGCCTCATAGGCGCTGATCATGCGGTCATTGGTATCACCGGAGAGGCGCGACTGGCCGGTGTAGCACAGAATCAGGTGCTTTTCCAGGTCAAAGCGCAACCGGTCGGGGATCGCTACCGGCTCGATGGCTACCTTGCCCTCTTCATAGAACTCCATGTAGTTGAACCCACCCAGGGCCGCGGCGAACTGGTCCTGCTTGCCGCCGACGATATGCAGCTCCAGCAGCTCCAGCTCACACGCCATGTCGGCGATCTCGAAGCGGCTCAGCTTGGTCCGCTCGTGGCTCTGGCCGAAGGCGCGCAGATAGTCCAGTATCCCCAGCAGCGCCACCCCCACCGAGGCCGAGGAGCCGGTACCCGAGCCCGGCGGCGCGTCACAACGCACCGATATCTGCAAGCCGCCCGCCAGTTGCATCTGCCGCACCGCCGCCTTGAGCAGGTCGAGGTTGCCGTCATATTCCAGGTCTCTGATGTCGGCCGCTTCCACGAACTGGCCCAGGTCCTGCGAGACGATCCGCACGCCCGGCTCAGCGGTCGGCGCCAGCGTGCAGTAGGCATAGCGGTTGATGGCCGCATTAATCACCGCACCGCCTTCTCTTGAGGCGAAGGCGGCCAGGTCCGTGGTCCCGCCGGCGAAATCAATCCGCGTCGGCGTCCGGCTGCGAATTGTCATCTCGGCAACTCCCCTTCGGGGCCGGCATTACCATGCACTGTACTTCAACTCAATTCCCCAAGCCGCCGGGACTATCCTTCCCAGAAGTTGTCCCAAAACCCCGAAAGGGGGACTGTCCCTTTAGGGACTGTCCCCTGGGTACCAAAAGCAGCGTCTTACCAGTTCGCGCGTCCTGAAAAACTGGGTTGTGGACGCGTTTCTAGAGCTTGGACGACAGGCATCCGACTGACCTGAGCTTGCCGAAGGTTGCCTGTCGCGACCTCTGCCAACGGCATGGACAGGCTAGGAAGCCTGTCCTCCAGGGAGGTGATGTGTTGTCGGAGCGCATGGGTACCTGCGCCGTTGCCGTTGTAGGGGCACATGGCATGCGCCCGTGCCGTTAGGGGTTATTGCCTCTCTGTTGGGAGATGCCTAGGGTGAGGGCCGCCGTTGTAGGGGCGCAATTGATTGCGCCCAGTGGGCTGCACCGCCTACAAGCTGTCGCAAAACGCCAAAAAGGGGGACTGTCCCTTTAGGGACTGTCACCCCGGTACAGGAGCAGCCTCCTACCAGCTCACGAGTCCTGGGAAACTAGGTTTTGAGAGCGCCTGCAGTACCGAAACACCGACACCAAGAAGCCAAGCCAAATCAGGAGGTTGGCGCGGCCCGAGGAGAGGTAACGGGGTTGCAGCCTGAAATCCGCAGGCGAGATCTCAACCCAAAAACGTTCGCAGCAGTGTCAATAGGCCTAGGACCAAGCACCCCGCCGCCACGCCGATGGTAAGCTTCGATGTCGGCAAGGCGCGGACCGTGATCGCGGCCAATCCCGCAGCCAACGCCCCGCCGAGTATCATACCTCCGGCCAGCGGCCAATAGATGCCGGTCCCGCCGACCCAGTAGGCTGTCAGACCGCCGGCACAAGTGCAAGCTTCCGACAGCGAGGTAATGGCGATCGCCGAGCGCGTATCAATGCCGCCCACCACCTGGCCCGCAGTTACGATCGGGCCGTAGCCGCCGCCCATGAAGCCCTTGTTCGCAGCAGCGACCAACCCGAGTACCCCGGCCCGCGACCAGGAGAACTTCAGCCGGAACCTCCCGGCTCCGATAACCACCAGGCCCATTGACATGACGATGATGCCGGTCACGACCTTGACCGTACTCTCGGGCAGATTCAACGCGACGGTGGCCGCGATCCCTGCGCCCACCAGACCACAGCCTCCCAGCAGTACTCCCACCCGTAGCGCCGGCTTGCCGGGTCTCAGGTCGGCATTGCCCACGGAGTGGTGCCCGACCGCGGCCAGGACCCCCGAGATCAGCTCCTGCAGAAGCACTGCCGGTACCACCTGAATGGAAGGGAACCCCAGCAACAGTAGCATCGGAGTCAGGCTGGTGCCGTATCCCATCCCCAACGAGCTGTCCACATACTCCGCCATGAAAGACAGCAGGAACCCCGCAACAACAATTCCCCACACACTGCCCTCCGCAAAATGAATGCTCAAGCCGCGGCCGAACAGCGTCACAAACACAGCCGACAGCAACATCAGCGTAGCCATCGCGATCCAGAATACTGGGGCTATACGCTTGGCGCGCTCGCGGACATGCGGCGGGATGCTCTCTATAACACTCATCCATTCTCACCCGGTGATAGCTGTTTGTGCCTGGGGAGAGTGTTATAGCACTCTTATAACACTCTGTCAATAGCCCTCTACCCGCCCGTCTGGAATCGTCCTCAAGACCAACAGCGAGAATGGTATGGGTTCACACACCCGAGGACTGAACGACAACAGAGGCTGCAAGACATGGATCGAGGCAACTCAGGGGGCTTGCATAATCGTGGCTTGTCCCTTGCCGGGCCGACAGCATCCGGTTGGCTAGCGGCTGTCTCAAAACCTCAAATGGGGGACTGTGCCCTGGGTAGCAGAAACAGCGTTTTACCAGCCCGCGAGTCCTGAACAACCAGGTTCCGAAACCGCGTCTAGTGCGTGAATCTAATGAACAGGATATCCCCATCCTGCACGATGTAGTCGGCCCCGTGCAGCGCCCAGTCGCCGTGCTTGCGGCATTCTGCCACCGAGCCGCGTTCGGCCAGCGCGCTGTAGGGAATCACCTCGGCGCGGACGAAGTGCTCGCCCATATCGGTATGGATCTTGCCCGCCGCCTCCTGCGCGTTGGTGCCGGCCCGCGCCGTCCATGCCCGCGCTTCCTTGTCAGCGGCTGTGAAGAAGGTGATCACATCCAGAGTACCATAGGCCGCCTGGATCAGCCGCTCGCGCCCGGCTTCTTGCAGCCCGAAGTCGCTCAGGAATTCCTCCCGCTCATCCGGCGGCAGTTGCGCTATCTCCTCCTCCAGCGCGGCACAGAAAGCCAGATGCGGCAGCCCGAGGCTGTGCGCGTACTCGATTGCCGGGGCAGCCTTCTCGGCGCCGAGATCCTCCTCCCCGACATTGAATACCACCAGCATCGGGCGCATGGTCAGCAGACCGAATCCCCGCAGCAGCTTCTCCGCCTCCGGCTCCAGCCCCAATTGCAGCATCAGACCACTCTGTTCCAGGTGATCATGGCACTTCTGCAGCACATCTATCTCGTACTGGCTGCGGTCGCGCTTGGCGACACTGCCGTCCTGCAGCCGCTCGAGGCGCCCGCCGATTACCTCCAGGTCGGTCAGGCACAACTCCAGCAGCAGGACTTCCAGGTCGTTGTGGGGATCGAGCGGGCCGGCGCTGTGGTTGATGGTGCCGAAGGCCTGAATGATCAGCGCGAAGGCGTCGGCGTCACCGGCTACGGCGCTGAGGTGGGTCTGGCGGCTGGCGACATCTTCCCCCTGCTGCAGAGCGGTCAGGTCAACGATAGTCAGCTCCGGAGGCGTGGCCTTGGCCGAGTCGTAGATCTCGGCGACGGTATCCAGGCGCGGCTCCGGCACCCGCACCACGGCGATGTCATCACCCAGTTGTGCTTCCTGTGATTTGCCGGTCACCGCACGGAAGCAGGTGCTCTTACCGCTCCCCGGCAGCCCCAATAGCCCGATTTTCATCGCAGACCCTCCCTGCTGGAGGTTCCTGGCCGCATCCCCATGCTCCCTCACTCGGAGCAATCGGCGGCCTCATGTCCATTATACGCTGCCTGGACCTCCGTGCGCAAAGTCTCGCCAAGCTCGCCTTCCGTGATCGGGCCGGGGCGCAAGATCGCCGGCGGGCTGACCGTCAAGTCCAGCACCGTTGAGGCCTGCTGCACCGGACACGGGCCGGCGTCCAGGGCCACTGCTACTGCCGCAATCAGCTCCCGGGCCACCTGCTCGATACTGGCTGCGGCGGGCGCGCCTGACACATTGGCGCTGGTAGCCACGATTGGGCTACCGTAGGCCTCCAGCAGCGCCAGCGTCAGGGCCTGGTCCGGCACCCGTACCCCCACGGTTTCACGCCCGGCTGTGACTTCCGGCGGCAGGTCGTCGGCTTTCCGGACCACTACAGTCAGCGGCCCGGGCCAAAACCGCTCGGCCAGCGCTGCCACGGCCGGCGCCACCTCCCGGGCCACCTGCTGCAACTGCTCCAGGCCGCTTACCAGCACCGGCAGGGGCTTGTCGTAGTTGCGGCCCTTCAGCTCGAATATCCGCAGCGAGGTTTCACGTGAAACATTTCCGGCCAGGCCATAGACGGTATCGGTGGGCAGGATGACCAGTTCGCCGCAGCACAGAGCCGCGACCGCCTGCGCGGTAGCCTGGTCGCTGCTGATCTCGTCGAGCCGCAGTATCCTACCCATTGGCTTCCCCAATAACAACGCGCGGCTGCCCCGCGTAGTCCTCATGCACAGTCCACTGCATGTCAGGTCGGGCTTGGCGCAAGATGGCGGCCACCTGTGCCTGGTCGTAGCCGATCTCGAAGCCGGCCAGCCGCAGACCGGCCAGATCCGGCAGCCGGGCAGCGATCTCACGGTACGCCCCGAGCCCGTCGCGGCTGGGACTTACCAGCGCCACGCGCGGCTCGTAGCGCACGATCTCCGGCTGCAGGGCCTCATAATCAGCCGGGCGGACGTACGGCGGGTTACTGAGCAAGTAGCGCACTGCCTGCGCGCCCTCTGCACCCAGCCAGTCAAGATAGCTACCGGCGATTGCATGGGCCCGCTCGGCCAGGCCCAGCAGTCCCGCGTTTTCCGCATAAAGCTGCAGCGCCGCCACCGCTATGTCACTGCCCAGCAGTGTCAGATTCGGGAACTGGTGGATTACGGACAGTCCCAGGACACCGCAGCCGCAGCCCACATCCACCAACAGCCCACTGACCGAGCCGCCTTGGTGCATGCGCTCGATGACGATTTCCGCCAGTAGTTCGGTCTCCGGACGTGGCGACAGCGCCCGTGCCTCGCTGCGGAATCTCAGGCCCATGAACTCGGCGCTGCGCAGCACGTAGTTCAGCGGCATGTGCCGGCTGCGCAGGGCCACCAGATGATTGAGGCTGCGAGCATCAAGGGGTGAAACCTCGTGGTCGGCGGCTGCGAGGCGTCCGGGGCTGGTGTCGAGCACGTGCGCCAGGAGCACCTTTGCTTCGAACTCGCAGGCTGCAATGCCCGCCGCTGCCAGGGCCTCTGCCGTAGCTTTCAGCAGGCTCGTGATCGGTATGGCGGCCTCAGAGCGGAGTGCCTTCATCGCCCTACACTCGCGGCTTATTCACTCACAGTGGCCTGGGCGGCCAGGCGTTCCTGGTAACGGGCCTCGGCCAGCGCCTCTATCAGGTCGTCAATCTCCCCTGAGAGCAGCGCCGGCAGGTTGTGCAGCGTCAGGCCGATGCGATGGTCGGTGAGGCGGTCCTGGGGAAAGTTGTAGGTGCGGATCTTCTCGCTGCGGTCGCCCGACTTGATCTGCGACTTGCGCGACTCGGCGATCTCCTGCTGCTGCTTCCGGAGCTCGGCCTCATACAGCTTGGAGCGCAGAATCTGCAGCGCCTTGTCGCGGTTCTGCCGTTGCGAGCGCTCGTTGGTACAAGCGACCGAGATGCCGGTAGTCTTATGGGTCACGCGCACGGCGGTGTCATTTTTCTGCATGTGCTGCCCGCCCGGGCCGCCGGCGCGGAAGGTATCGAACTCCAGGTCCGAGGCGTCAATCTCCAGGTCTATGTCCTCCGCTTCCGGCAGCACTGCAACCGTGGCCGCCGAAGTGTGGATGCGCCCCTGGGATTCGGTCTCCGGAACGCGCTGAACCCGGTGCACGCCGCTTTCGTGACGCAGCGCCCCGTAAGCGCCCTTGCCCGCCACCGTGAACACGATCTCCTTATAGCCGCCCATATCGGAGGGCGTATCAGCCACCACCGCCGTCGTCCAGCCCTTTAGTTCCGCATAGCGGCTATACATGTCGAACAGATCGCCGGCGAAAAGTCCGGCCTCGTCGCCGCCGGTACCTGCGCGAATCTCCACAACCGCATTCTTGGTATCCGCCGGGTCCTTGGGCACCAGCATCCGGGTCAGCTCTTCCTCCAGCTCGGCCATGCCGGTTGCGGCCGTCTCGCGTTCGGCTTGCAGAAACTCCCGCATCTCCTCGCTGTCGGTTTCCGCCAGCAGCTCATCGGCCTCATGCACTTGGCCTTCGGCCTCCAAGTAGCGGTGATAGGTCTCGATCACCGGCTGCAATTCGGCATGGCGCACCGACAGCTCCCGGAAGCGGTTCTGCTTGCCGAGCACTGCCGGATCGCTGAGGCTTTTTTCTACCTCGCGTAATTCCTCGCGCAACTTGTCCAAGGCGGCTTTGAAGTCCATTGTCGCTCAAACCGTCTCTTCTTCCCCTGCTATCTCTGTCGGATGCGTCTCGTCCGTAATCTTGCCGTCCATGTTGGCATATTTAGGCGCGACGACATCCGCCGGCAGCTCCACCTCCTCGGCCAGAGCAGCCAGTGCGTAGATCGCGGTCTCCAACTGCTGCTGATCGGGCCGGCGGGTAGTCAGTCTCTGCAGCAGCTTACCCGGCGCGGCCAGTAGCTGGCCCAGCCACGAATCGCGCCTGCGACCGCCATAACGCAGAATCTCATACGATATCGCCGCCGCCGGCAACACCATCGCCAGCCGCAACGACAGCCGCAGCCACAGGTCCGGCCAGCCTAGCGGCACATTCAGCAGCAGCTTCACCACTACAAACAGCAGCAGGAAGCTGGTCCCGCAGCGCGGATGTAACGGGCTGAACTTGCTGCAGTTCTGCGCGCGCACCGGCTCGCCCGCCTCCAGGCAGTTGATCGTGGCATGTTCGGCACCGTGGTACTCAAATACCCGTCGCACGTCCGGCATCAACGAGACCGCCGCGATGTAGCCGATGATTGCCAAGATGCGGGCGACTGCCTCGATCAGGTTCTTGCCGACCGGCCCCATCGTTTCGGCGTGCAGCCAGTCCGGCACCCACGCCGGCAGCAGTACGAACAGGCCGATCCCCAGCGCCAACGCCGGAATGATACTCAGCCACACCAGCCAGCCGCTGCTGGCCTGCGTCTTTGGCTCCTGGTCAGTCCCGAGGCTTTCGGCTTCCTCTTCGGCCAGCACGTTGAAGGAGTAAATCAGCGAGCGTATCCCCAGCGAGAGCGCTTCAACCAGCGCAATATTGCCGCGCACCAGGGGCCATTTCGCCCACTTATGCTTCTCGGCGAAGTCACTGACCGGCTGGCGGGTCAGCACCACGGTCCCGTCGCGCCGCCGTACCGCAGCGACCCAGGCGTCCGTCCCCCGCATCATCACACCCTCGATGATCGCCTGCCCGCCGTAGAAGTGGTCGTTATCGCTCATTTGCAGTCCAACTTCAGCAGCTAATTACCCAGGCCAGCGGCGGCCTGGGTTGATATGGAGCCAGGTGCTGTGGTGGCAGCTATTGCGCGTCGGATTTGGAGTCGTCGGTGTAGTCGGCGTAGCGCTCTTGCAGCCCGTAGCGCTTGATGAATCGCTCGACCCGGCCCTCGGTATCCACGATCTTCTGCGTGCCCGTGAAGAACGGGTGGCATTTGCTGCACACATCAACTTTGATCTCCGACTTGGTGGAGCGCGTCTGGAACGTTTCACCGCACGCGCAGGTGACCGTGCACTCCACATACTCCGGATGGATATCGGTCTTCATTGAATACACTCCTGGGTGGGAGCTCGCTGGCGGCCCACTTCTATGGCCGCGATATATCGTGAGCATAACCTGGACTACGGGGCACAGTATAGCACGATTCGGCGTCCTATCGCAAGATACGCCGGTCGTCTGGTACCCGCTACTACGGCACTTGTGGCTTGAAGCTGACGCTCAGCGGTATGGTGAACTCGTCGCCCTCCGCCACGTTATAGACAACGCCCTTGGAGTAATCGTTTCTATCCACGAAGCGCTCCACCAAGGTCTTATCACCCAGCGAAATAACGGTCCCGTTCTCGCGGATATCCTTGATGAGGTAGCACCCACACGAACGCTCGGAGTTCTTCACGATGATGTACTGGCCGATCAAATCGTCGGCGGCCACGCCCTCGGGCAGCACCGAGGGCTCGACCTTGAGCAGATTGTCTTTCCAGTCGGAGACATCGAAGCCGGTGAGCCGGCCTTTCAGTTCGCCCCGGTCCGCCTCCAGCTTGTAATCCCCGTAGGTCAGGCTGGTACCTCGCACCAGCTTGGCCGCCTCGACCTTGCGGTCACGCAGGCGGATGAAGGCCATCTGCCCGTCGAGTTTGAGGCCGGCGGCTTCGACATGACACGGCTCCTCCGCGATGATGACGATGTCAGTGCGGCCGTCTTTGAGATCCACCTGGACGGCAGCGGCGAAGCCTTCGCCATCATAGTTGTGGAGTCTGCGGGGCCGGGCGGAGCGGATAAACGGCCTGGGTTCGTAGGGTTCGAGCACGGTCACGAACTGGCTCTCGAGGTCCTCGCCCAAGCGGCTGCGGATCACCCAGGGCATGTAGTCGTCCCAGTAGCGGTGGTGCGGCGGCTCACCGATGGCGACGGCAATCTCGTCAACGGGGGAGAGGCAGTACATCCGCAGGTGCGGGTCCCGGCCCTCGTCCATCTGGTTGGTCTTATAGACGATGTCCCAGTCTATCCAGCAGCTATCGGCTGTGGCATTACCGCGCTCGACTTCGCGCAGATATGAAAACGCAGCGCAGCCTTCGGGAGCGTTTGGATACTGGTAGTGCGCCTCCGGCTCGTTCAGCTTCGCGGCGAACTCGATGTCCGGCCCGGCGAAGGTCCCGGTGGGCTGCTTCTCCAGCGCCAGATTCTCATACGTAACTCCACGGCTGGCACCATTGTTGACCATCCGGTGATTGCTGCCGCCGCGCACCCAGAATACGTCCACAATGTAGCTATCGTCCTCTGAAACATCAATCAGGCTCAGGGCGCGCCGGTAGGTTGTCACACCCTCGTACAGCGGCGGCGTGCTGCTGTCAACGATGGCGATGCGGGCCAGATCCCCGCCCACGAACAGCTTGGTCTTGCCGCTCCAGTTGCTGCTCTGTCTGCGGTCATTGACCAAGACGGTATTGTGGCTCATCGTGTGATTCGTCCAGGAATGCCGCTTCGGCCAAGCACCGGTGTATTCCGGATAGGCCAGGTCGGGGTTCATCACCACATGCTTGGCGAATATGTGCATATTCAGGCGGTCGGCGTGGGCGTGCCCACCCATGCGACCGTACCACAGACAGGCGCATCGGCCCTGGGTGCTGTCGTTCTCAGCCCCCTCGGAGCTTTGCAGTATCGCCAGACCGTAGCCGGGATGATTGACGCTCTCCAACTCGATGGGCATTTCCGGCTTCAGCGCCATCAGGTCGTCAATCAGTTTCTGCGGCTCCTTGTCGAAGATGTCCACTTGCTCCTGCAGTTTCGCCGGATCGTATCCTGCTGACCGCCACAGCTCGTGGGCGACATCTTCAGTGCCATAGGCGCGAAATCCGCTGATCAGCATTGGAACTGACTGCAGGGCCAGATTCCAGTTCATATACTTGCCCGAATCGCCGATCTTGGGATTGACCTGATCCAGGCAGCGGAAGGCCTTGGTCGCCATAAAGATCTGCTTCATCTTCGGGTAATCGCGGTACAGATCGTGCTTGGTGTAGCCGTCATAGGCCCGCAGCAGATCAGCCACCGGATACAGACTGCGCGGACTCAGCGAATAGCTCGTAGAAGCCTCATAGGAGGGCCCATCCCGGTCAACCAGGTCCACCACGATGGTCGGGATCATCCCGCCGTCAGGCTCAAACAACCAGTCGAGGTACCGCTCGGTCGCCTCCGGCCGGTCCAGGGCGATCGCAGCCATCGCCATGCTTCTCTGGTGCATACCGACATTGCCTTTGATATTCTCGTCAACTACCGCCTCGCAGAAGAGCGTAATCAGATTATCCTCAATGTGACTCGCGATGGCTTTGGTGTCCGGCTTCTCATCCAGGCCCGGGTACTCTTGCCTCATCCGCGCGCAGAACTCCACCAGCTCCTGGTCCTTGAGAAGTTGCTCGTAGATGACATCGTAAGCATAGGAGAGGTGGGCGGCCGTGCTCGTCTCCCAGATTCGGCCCAGGATCATCCCCTTGTGGCTGCCGCCATCGGATATCCCGAAGCCGCTCCTGGCTACGAACGAGTAATCAATATTCGGGTAGATGTCGGCGAAGCGGTCCACCAGAATCGCCGCCTTGTGCGCGTAAAGCGGGTCGCTGGTGAGGGCGTAAGCCCTTGCCAGCTTCTCGGCTGCGCCGCTGACCTCGCACCACAGCCAGTAGGTGTAGTGGGCGATGAATGTCAGCGTGTCCTCGCCGTATTTCAGCCCGAAGCCGTCATCCACCCATTTCATGTGGTCGGGATCATTCGCGTCCGGGTGCTCCGGATTGAAAAGCAGGCTCTTATCGGCCTTTTCCGGGTCGAATTCGCCGCGCTCATCCAGCCCTGACGGGTAATATGCGCCGTAGTCATTAGCGGGGAACCAGGTCTTGCAGTTCTTGCACTGTAGTTTCCAGGGGTGCTCTTGGCTGTTGTAGGCATAGCGGCTATAGCCTACGGCTTTGACCTTGAAAATCTCCTCACCACAGTTGGGGCAGCCTGCGGTCTGGTGGATGCCGCAGTTGCGCGGCACCCACTGGCTCGGCACCATCCGCCATAGCTCTTCATCCGACATTTCCACATATTTCTTGGCCTCATTGATCGCGCGTTGCTGCTGCGCCTTGGCCCACTCATACTGCTCGACATTCCCCAGCGCATTGGCGCGCATCTCGGCGGTCACGATCTGACTGCCGGTCTTCGCCAGCGGCCGCTCCCAGCCGCACGCCACCATCCCTAGCACTAATACTGCGGTCACACAGGCTCTCACTGTCATCGTCATTTCACCATTTTACGAGTCTTGCGGCACTGTACGCGACTACTTCAACATGGCTTTAGGCGCGGCCTCTGCGCGAGCCTAGCTTCTGAAGCATCCTCGCGTGGCTCGGCCTTTCTAGCCCGACAGCCGTTGTCGTTTTGCTGTTGTCCCCTCTCCCCTTGGGAGGGGGCTAGAGTGAGGGCTGCCGTTCCCTGGCGGCGCTCTGCCTACCCACGCGACCCGCCCGCAAACAGCGCGGTAATCACCGTGTGCCAGCCCATCATGCGGATCCCCACTATGATAGCCAGCACTCCAAACAGTTTGCGCAAGGTCTCCGTCGGCAACGAATTCGCCAGCGGCGCCCCCAGCCACACCACCCCCAGGATCGCGGTCAACGACATGATCGCCACCGTGTGCCAGTTGACGTGGCCCAGCAGGTCGGTATAGCCAATTTGATGTGCGAACAGCAGCGGCACGCCCAACACCACCAGCGCTCCCAGCAACGCATAAACCGCTATCGGCACGGCTACCCTCCAGTTAGTGGCATCGGCGCTGAAGTGATAGCTCAAGGTCCCGGCTAGCGCCATCGGCACCATCAGCGCCAGCGCCGTACCTTGCGCGAGCTGTTGCGGCGTGTCATAGATTTTGTCCCAGGCCAGGCTCAGGGCCGGCACCACGATAATCCCGGCCCCGATGCCCAGCAATGACGAAAACACTCCGGCAGCAAGACCTAACAGGCCCACCAGGCCGCTTATCTTCCAAGTCCAATTCAAGGCAATCTACCTCCAGAATACACCTCGAGAGAGCCACACGTAACCGCTATTATAGCACACCACGCAGCGCATCGTGGCCCAGTTCAGCAATCGGTATATTGTCGGCGTTTTCCAGCACCACCCACGGCCTCTCCCCTCCAGGGGGTTTGACTAGTTGCGCGCCAGCGCTCCATTTCTGCGCTCGGCTGGGGATACCTGTTTCTGTACCCGGCTGGGCCTGCAGGTGCTCGGCATCCTGCCGGCGAAACTCCCGTGGGCCGCAAGGGCAATCACTCGGCCCGGAAGGGGAACAGGCAATGGCCTCAGCACTGCATGTTGGCGCCGCAACCAGCAACCTCACTCCCAAGCTGGGCACCCACATGGCCGGCTATTTCAGCGACCGGCTGGCCGATGATGTCCACGATGAGCTCCACTCCAAGGCGATCGTGGTGCAGAATGACGACACCGCCTTAGCCATCGTTGTCTTGGACCTGATCGTGGCGCTGCAGGAGGACCTGGCTGTTGCCAAGCAGCGCGCCTCCGACCTCACCGGCATTCCGGTCGAGAGCATCTTCATCTCATGCACTCACACTCACACCGGCGCGGCTACTACGGGGCTGTTGGGAGCTCCGCGTGACGAGCCGTACATGTCCTGGGCGATGGAGAAGGCTGGTGATGCGGTGAAGCTGGCCTACAACCGCCTCCGGCCTGCGCGCATGGGGCACGCCTCCGGTAGTTGCCCGGAGGAGACCCACAACCGCCGCTGGCACATGCAGGACGGTACGGTGAAGATGAATCCGGGCTATCAGAATCCCGACCTGGTGCGTCCTGCCGGCCCTACCGACCCTGAGGTGGCCGTGGCGGTCTTCATTGACGCCGATTCCAGCCCGATTGCCGCCCTCACCAACTATTCCCTGCACTATGTCGGCGGCGGCAGTGGCACCGCCATCTCCGCCGATTATTTTGCCGCCTTCTCACAGGCCCTGCAGCGCATGGCCGGCAGTGACTTCGTTGCCATTATGGCGAACGGCTGCTGTGGCGACATCAACAACTGCGATTTCGCCAAGCCTGCGCCCGAGCATTCCCATCCATACTATCAGCTCCAGCGCGTGGCTGATGTGGTTGCCTCGCGGGCCTACGGTGCCTGGCAGCAGATCCGCGACTTCCGCTCCGAAGCTATCCTCGGCGCGGCCACTGAAATGATGGACTTCACCCGCCGCCAGTCCACCGCCGAAGAGCTCCAGCAGGCCCGCCGGATTCTCGCCAGCCCTGGCGATCACGAAGTCCGCGAGCAGGTCTATGCCAATGAGCTATTGGAGGTTGACAAGGAGCCGCTGGTGCGGCCGATCCCGATAATGGGCCTGCGCATCGGCGACCTTGGCATTGTCGGGCTGCCCGGCGAGATCTTCGTAGAGTATGGCCTGCAGATCAAGCACCGCTCGCCCTTTGCCCGCACCATGACGGTCGAGTTGGCCAATGATTACATCGGCTACTGCCCGACGGATTTGGCGCTTATCGAGGGCAGCTATGAAACTCGGCTGGCTCGCAGCGCCAAGGCCGCCGCCGGCACCGAGCAGCAGATGCTGGACACCGCCGTAGCTGTGCTCAACCAGTTATCAGGAAGCCACTAGCCCGAGTAGTTCACAATACGCGCAGCTCGGGCTTCCGCTGTACTTATGCAGATGTCTGATGCGTGCTGGGCGCATCTGTGGTGGTAGGCGACGGTGCTGTGACAAGTCTTGGGTCGGATGGTCTGACTTTGCTTCCGCAAAGCTCAGCCCATGCGGCCCCTCCAAACGGCAAGAGAGCTGGCAAGCGTTCAGACGTTGCTTTTCGGAGGGGCCGCATACGAGGCCTGAGCTTGTCGAAGGCCGAGAATCCGGCCCAGCCGTTAGCATAACTACAGTTCCAGCCCGAGACCGTTGTCAAGGAGGCTCCGTCATGGTCGCCGATGTGAAGATCACGGTACTCAAGCGCCTGCTCATCGAGGACGTCTGCCGCGAGTACGGCACCGGGGCCATTGCTGCCTGCGAACGCCTGAGCGAGGGCCAGGAGTTTATCGTGTCCGGCCAGAGCCTCGACATGCCGCAGGGCTTCTGCAGTTGGGCCTGGCACGACATCCACTCCTATCTGGTCACTCTGGCGCGCGGGGGCAACTTCGTCGGCTCCCAGCCCGGCAAGACCGTCGTCGCCTGTGCCGACGGCTACCGGCCGGTCATCTTCGCCCTTGAGCGCATCGAGCCCGAGTAACCTGATAACGTAACTACTCAGCCTGGGGCGTTAGAAAAGCCCATAAACAAGCTGGCAGGTGGAGCCTTGCCCCCAAAACTCTATCCTGGAGGACAGGCATCCCTGCCTGTCCATAACAAGCTGGATGAGACGCGTCCCTGCATGTGCGTTTCCCTTGCAGGCCAACAGGGCGAGTAATCACCTGACAGCAAACACCCAGAGGTGTTACCAGATGCCATCTCAACTCCATGTCGGCGCAGCAACCGCCAATATCACCCCTAAGCTCGGAACTCACATGCAGGGCTATTTCAGCGACCGCCAGGCTGACGAGGTGGCCGATGAACTCTATGCCAAGGCCATAGTGCTGCAGAATGACGAAACCGCGCTGGCGGTGGTCGTCTGCGACATCATCGGCACTTACCAGCACTATCTCGATGCTGCCAAGGCCCGGGCCGCCGAGCTGACCGGCATCCCGCAAGCGAACATCTTCATCTCCTGCACACACACTCATTACGGGCCGAACACGCTTGAGCTTGCCCATCTGCCCCACGAGGCCGAGTACACCGCTTGGGCGATGGACAAGGTCGGTGACGCGGTCAAGCTGGCCTGCAACCGTCTTGAGCCGGCTCGTATGGGGCACGCCTCCGGTAGTTGCCCGGAGGAGACCCACAACCGCCGCTGGCACATGCAGGACGGCACCGTACGCATGAACCCCGGCTACATGAGTCCCGAGAGGGTACGTCCCGCCGGGCCGACCGACCCCGAAGTCGCCATCGCCGTCTTCATCAGCGAGCAGGACCGGCCGCTGGCGGCCCTGTGCAACTACTCGCTGCATTATGTCGGCAGCGCGGCGGCCACGGCGATCTCGGCAAACTACTTCGGCGCCTTCAGCCGGGCCTTACAGCGCATGGCCGGCGGCGATTTCGTCGCGATCATGGCCAATGGCTGCTGCGGCGACATCAACAACGGCGACTGGACGCGTCCGCAGCCGCCGATGCCGCATCCTCATTACCAGGTTGAGCGGGTGGGCAAGGTGGTGGCTGCCCGCGCTTATGGGGCCTGGCAGCAGATTAGGGACTACGATCCGGCTCCGGTCCTTAGGGCCGCCACCGAGATGGTTGATTTCAGGCGGCGCGAGTCCACTCCCGAAGAGTTGGCGGAGGCGAAGCTGAGATACGAAAAGAGGGACGAACTTGAATTAACCGAGTGGGTCTATGCCCTGGAGGCGTTGAAGGTCGCCGAGGAGCCGCTGGTGCGACCTACGCCGGTGATGGCCCTGCGCCTTGGCGATTTGGGCATCGTCGGCGTCCCGGGCGAGATGTTTGTTGATTACGGGCTGCAGATCAAGGCCCGCTCGCCCTTTGCCCGCACCATGAGTATCGAGCTGGCCAATGACTTTGTCGGCTATTGCCCTACTGACATCGCGCTTGAGGAGGGCAGCTACGAGACTCGGCTATGCCGCTGGGGCAAGTGCGCCCCGGGCACGGAGCAGCAGATGGTGGAGGCGGGGGTCGGGTTACTCAGCCGCCTGGCCGCAGATTGAGGGCTGAGCCGCGCCTGCTACGGTCCAGCCATTGCCTCACCGCGTGGCTCGCCCGTCCCGGAAGTGCCGTGGGTCGGGCTTCCCTTTCTTGTCGCGTGGGTCGGGCTTCCAGCCCGACAGCCGTTGCCGTTGTCCCCTCTCCCGTTTCGGGGTATCTGTTTAGCGTATTCAGCCAACTAACCTCCGACGCGTGGCTCG